>Ga0208182_1000050_pt1 | contig 108929 bp, 95 predicted proteins | sample MalvireepMed_906_FD_184248 | JGI IMG/M metagenome (GOLD analysis project Ga0208182, IMG submission 184248) | Marine viral communities from the Global Malaspina Expedition - Malaspina viral metaG DeepMed_906 (SPAdes) (version 2) | ecosystem: Environmental > Aquatic > Marine > Oceanic | place...
ATATCAAATAGTGCCATAGGCTGACCGTATTGCCATACAGCAATGCTGAAAACACTTCAATATTGCCAACGATACTGTGATGCAGACCCAAAAACCCGATACTACTAGTGATAATGGAAACCAAAACAATACGGCTAAGGGTATCGCGTGCAGATGTGACTAGCCATGCCGCCACGCCCATCATCCAACCTGCCAGTACCGCACTACCAAAGATGACCCACCACTCAAACCCTAAGATATGCTCAGCGTAAGCATCGATAGCATGGTCGGTAAACAGATGCATATGCAGCCCCAAACCAATTATTAAAGCGGCAAACAAACAGCCACCGACGATGTTACCAGCGATAACGATGCCCCATAGACGCAGCAGCTTATGCAGTGGTTCAATCTTGTTTAGCACAGGTAGACTGAGTAGGGAGGTCTGCTCAGTGAATAATAACGACTGACCAATCACCACGATAATAAAGCCGATCGGATAGAGCAGGGAGGACAGTACCATCGCATAGCGACTCGGCAGCACATCATTAAGTAAGGCAAACGCCGATAAAATCACAAAAAAGCTGATACCAATCTCAAGCCCAGCTGTAAAGGCGCTGGTAAACAGCGAGCCAAGCGAGCGCTCAAAGGTTTCTTTGGCATGGATGACTTGCTCCACCAAAATACTGGCATAGCTTTTCGCTTGGCTTAAATTATCGTCACTGGCAACTTTTTAATGGTTTCTTTGTCTTCGTCGCTGATTTCTTCTGGCAGGTCATCATTGTCTAAATCTTCGGTGGCTTTTATATGATCATCTGCGTGGCTATGCGTATGAATATCTATATCGTTGTTTTCAGGAGTGTGACTGTGCTGTAGCGTGTGACTGTGCGCCATATTGTCTTTTTTATGAGGATCGCTTGCATCATCATCCTGAGATGAATGACTGGTGGTACTCACGCGCGCGCTATCTGGTAGGATATCCTGAGCATCCTGACGACGGCTTTGGTTAGGTCTGTTATTTTGGGACAAGGGTGATTCACTGTTGGTCGGCTGGTATATGGATAGAGCTGATACAACGCTATCGATGCTATTTTAGCGCATGACTGTGGTAGGTTCTGTTGAGTGTTTAACCAATTGCGGTTATTAATTGTTCGATAACGGCATGAAAAATGACCTTCAGGCTTTATAAATTGCCTTACCATCTAACAAAATCTGCCTATCTGCGTTAAAATCACTCTATTCATTATTTTCCTAATTTTTATATTCTCTTTAATTCAATTAACTTTGATCACATTCAATCAATAAAAGATAATGCCATTATGAGTAACCACAACCTAACTGCCTCTATTCAAGCGGCACTCAATCAATTAGAAAACGCCTATAACCCTGCACAAGTCGAGGCAGGTATGTATCAAGGTTGGGAAGAAAGCGGCTATTTTGCCCCAACATTTGATAAAGATGAGTCGTTCTCTATCGCGCTGCCACCGCCAAATGTCACGGGCTCGCTGCATATGGGTCATGGGTTTAACAATGCAATCATGGATGCGCTCACACGTTATCACCGTATGAATGGCGACAACACGCTGTGGCAACCAGGTACGGATCATGCCGGTATTGCAACCCAAATGGTCGTTGAGCGTCGCTTGGAGGCGCAAGGCATCCGCCGCCGTGATATGACACGTGAAGATTTCATCGATAAAGTGTGGGAATGGAAAGAAGAGTCGGGCGGCAGTATCACTAGCCAAATTCGTCGTTTGGGTAGCTCGGTTGACTGGTCGCGTGAGCGCTTTACCATGGATGATGGTCTGTCTAACGCGGTAAAAGAAGTATTCGTACGCCTGTTTGACGATGGTCTTATCTATCGTGGTAAGCGTTTGGTCAACTGGGATCCAAAATTCCAAACTGCGCTGTCAGATCTTGAAGTCGAAAACCACGATGAAAAAGGCAGCTTGTGGCATTTTCGCTACCATTTCACCGATAAAGACCTAACCACTCAAGATGGCAAAAACTATCTGGTTGTCGCCACCACCCGTCCTGAGACACTCCTTGGTGATACTGCTGTTGCCGTCAATCCGAGCGATGAGCGTTATGCACACTTGGTCGGCAAAACCATTACTTTACCAATCACGGGTCGCGTCGTGCCTATCGTCGCTGATGACTATGTCGAGAGCGACTTCGGTACAGGCTGTGTCAAAATTACCCCAGCGCATGACTTTAACGATTATGAATTGGGTCGTCGTCATAGCTTGCCACTCATCAATATTCTCGATGAGCGCGCCAACATTTTGCCAGCGATGGAAGTCTATCCTGATTTGCAGACACGTGAGCCAGAGCTAGAGACTACGCCTAGCGAGTACGCCGGACTTGAGCGTTTTGCCGCGCGTAAGTTCCTTGTTGAGCAAGCAGGCGATCAGGGCTGGCTAGAAGACATTGAGGACTACGCACTTAAAGCCCCGCGCGCTGAGCGTGGCGGTACGATCGTTGAGCCATGGTTGACCGATCAGTGGTATGTCGCGGTCAAAGAGCTTGCCAAGCCTGCGATTGACGCGGTAGAAGACGGCAGCATCGAGTTTGTCCCTGCCCAGTACAAAAACATGTATATGGCATGGATGACCGATCTGCAAGACTGGTGTATCAGCCGTCAGCTGTGGTGGGGTCATCGTATCCCTGCATGGTATGACGATGCGACAGGTGAGGTGTATGTCGCGCGTGATGAGGCGGAAGTACGCACTAAATACAACCTAAGCGATGATGTGGTATTGCGCCAAGATGATGACGTGCTCGATACGTGGTTCAGCTCGGGTCTATGGACGTTCAGTACGCTTGACTGGGCAGACGTCAACGCCGATCCACGCGTGATGGAGACTTTCCACCCAACTAGCGTCTTGGTCACGGGCTTTGATATTATTTTCTTCTGGGTCGCGCGCATGATTATGCTGACCATGCATTTTGTCAAAAACGAAGACGGCACGCCGCAAGTGCCGTTTAAGACCGTCTATGTGCATGGTCTCGTCCGTGATGGCAACGGTCAAAAAATGTCAAAATCAAAAGGTAACGTCTTAGATCCGATCGATCTAATCGACGGTATCGATTTAGAAGCGCTGGTCGAAAAACGCACCAGCAATATGATGAATCCAAAAGACGCGGCTAAGATTGAAAAACAAACACGTAAAGAGTTCCCAGAGGGTATCCCAGCCTACGGTACCGATGCGCTGCGCTTTACCTTTACCTCATTAGCCAGTACCGGTCGCGATATCAACTTTGATCTGAAACGCGTTGAGGGCTATCGTAACTTCTGTAATAAAATCTGGAACGCCAGCCGTTTTGTCCTAATGAACTGTGTCGATGGTGACAGCAATGCCAAGCCTATCGACCAAACGGCGAACCCTGACGTATGGGAACTACCAGAAAAATGGATCATGAGTCGTCTGAACTCTAGTATCAAAGACATTCATCAGCATTTCGCCCAGTATCGTCTCGATATGGTCAGCCAAGATATCTATGAGTTTATCTGGAACGAGTACTGTGATTGGTACGTGGAGCTTGCCAAAGCCAGCCTAAATGATGACTCGGTGACGGATGCGCGTAAAGCGCAAATCCGCTATGTACTACTGCACGTATTAGAGACGGCGCTACGCTTTAGCCATCCAATCATGCCGTATCTGACTGAGCAAATCTGGCAGACCATCGCGCCGCTACTGGGTCGCAAAAACACCGACAGCATCGTGGTCGCTGACTATCCACAAACTGAAGCCAGCCAAATCAGTGAGCAGACCGAAGCGGATATGGCATGGTTACAAGAGCTGATTGCTAGCGTCCGTAACATCCGTGGTGAGATGAAACTGGGTAACGCCGTACGTCTGCCAGTACTCTTACAAAACGTCTCTGCCGATGAAGAAGCGCGTCTATCACGTATCAAAAACCAGTTCAAAGCGCTTGCCAAAGTTGAGAGTTTGGATATCGTCAAAGAAGGCAATGAAGTGCCACTGTCGTCATCGAGCATGGTTGGCCAGCTACGCGTCCTTGTACCCATGAAAGGGCTGATTGACCCAACCGCTGAGTTAAAACGTCTGGGTAAATCTTTTGATAAGCTACAAAAGCAAGCCGAAGGTATCTCGCGTAAGCTGAGCAATGAAGGCTTTGTCAGTAAAGCACCAGCGCAAGTGGTCGAAAGCGAGAAGGCGAAACTGGCTGAGTTAGAGGGGCAGTTGACCGCGATGACGGCGCAGATGGAGCAGTTGAAGGCGTTGTAATGAAACGGTTGTAATAATCTAATAATGATAAAAAACGCCTCTGTAATGGAGGCGTTTTTTGATTGGAAGATATGATACGAATAGGTAAGAAGTAGTTTATTTGTGATGAATGACAAGCTACACTAGTAAACAACATAATTATAGAAATTTGTTATTTTATACTTGATAAGACAATCTAATGCTTCTCATACCACCTAAATAAAAGGTAGGTATACGATGTATGAGGCGATATTATCAACTGGTCTGGCTCAGAGATTACAAAGATAAACAATAGTATGTTTTTTCTATTAACAAATCGTTTTTGAAGCTATAATTTCTTTAGATACTCTTGACCACGACATATTTATTTGAACAAGAAGATTATTTATGCAATACAAAGAGCAGCTGACTGAATGCATTCAAAACGATATGGATTTAGATGACATAGTTAGAAGATTTTTTATAGTACACCCTACATTTGCTTTTAATGACTTAGTTAAAGCTGACGATATACTTAACAAGGTTAGTCTTGAGTTTGATGTTCCTATAAATGATATTTTAGTTTGTGGATCGGCAAAGATAGGGTTTAGCTTAAAAAGCGGGCAACCGTATAAGCCAGGAGAGTCAGATCTTGATTTAGCCATTATCAACAATGAGATGTATTGTAGAATCTTTAATAAAGTGTTGACTGAAACTAGAAATTATTCTAGAAGAGATCTGTTTCAGAGTAAGGAGTGTTTAGAAAGGTATCAGTATGGTATTAAGTTAGGTATGATTAATTATAACTTCTTACCTAATATTGAGTTAAAAAGTGAGTTAACTAGTTTTTTTGATAGTTTATCAATCAATTATAGAGATCTTTTCTCAAGTATTTCTTGTTGTTTCTATATGTCGGAAAGTAATTTTAAGCAAAAGCAAATAAACGGTTTGCACAGTTGGAAAACAGATAATTTTATTAGGGAGTAATCGTGATAGCCTATCAAATCAGGTCAGTTCAGCTAATTAATCTTGTTAGAGATATAAAAAATGGAAACCTAATTACTAATGCTTATTTTCAAAGAAATCTCGTTTGGAGAGAGGTTAATAAAAAAGAGTTAATTAAAACAGTTCTAGATGGTTATCCCTTTCCATTGATATTTATTTCTAAGGGGGAGATTGACGTGGAAAGAATGATATCGACCTCCTGTATTGTTGATGGTCAACAAAGGTCTAATGCGATTGTTTCTTTTGTAAATAACGAATATCATATAGATGGTAGATATTTCAAAGATTTTAGCGAAGATGAAAAAGCTAATTTCTTCAAATATGAGATACCAGTATGTGAGCTAGATATTAAAAATACTGACCCTAGACTATTGGATATATTCCAAAGAATTAATAGAACTTCAGACTCTCTTACTGGTATAGAGAAAAAAGCTTCTGAATACGGTGCATCTTATTTCATGCTAGTGTGTCAAATGCTATGTAATCAAATAGATGTAAATTTAGCTGATAAAGATAATGAAGATTTCAAACTTGACCCTAATATACCAGAAAGCTTTTTGAACTGGGCTAGAGATAAAACAAATAGCTGTGAGAACATACAAAAATTACTTACTGATGAAAGAATATTTTCTATAAGAGAAATTTCTAGAAAAGTTAATCTTCAGTACACCTTGAATATTGTCTCTACATATTTAGCAGGTTTTTATACTAGAAATGATAAAGTAGATGAATACCTGTTGCTTTACTTGGAAGACTTCAATATGAAAGATGAGATTGTAAATAGATTTGAAAAAGTAGCTGAGTTCTATCTAAGACTTGAGTTAGATGATAAATCAATGTGGTTTAACAAAGCTAATATGTTCTCATTGTTCATTGCTCTTGCTAATTATAGTGAATTAGATAGCTTGGATATATCGAAATTTAGTGAAATATTGAACCAATTTGACAGTTTGGATGTATATGATCATGAATATATGGTTTGGGCTAAAGAGGGAGTTAATAATCTCAAGGAAAGAAGAGGTAGACACAAAATAATTATGAAATATATTTTGAACATACCAGACATACAAGAAGAGTCATTTAAGGATTAACATAATTAAAACTATATGAAAATTTAAGCTGATAACAAAAACCGCCACACCAAACACTATGGCGGTTTTTTATCACTTAAAATATCTTAAACTCTAAAGTATCTACAATGCCCACAGCGACTGGTACTGCTCATCAGTCAACGTCACAATATCGATCTCGGCCAGCATCTCGCGTAGCTCTTGCCACTTACTCGCATCAGGTGTGATCGGTGTAATCAATCTGCCTAACGTATTATCAATAATCGCATCCATCAGCGTATCCGCCTCAGTTTTACTATAGTCATAATACATGCGGCGCGCAGACTCAGGCTCATTTTTACACAGCTCTGTCATCTGATTTGTCACTTGGATAAAAGTATCTATCGCGTCTTTTTTCGCGCTATAGATCTCATCAGTTGTGAGGATTTCTAACGCCGAAAAGTTCGGATAAGGTGACAGATGCTGATCGATAAACGTAAAGTCTAGCCCTTCATGAGTCGCCTCAACCCCTTCAAAGTTATAAAAGCACAGCCATGCACCATCGAGACTTGGGTCTTCTTGCAGGTTTTTTATATGGTAAAAGTCTTTTTGTACAAAGCTCACATTGTCACGGCTGATAGTGAAGCCATTTTTTTTGGCATAGCGCGCTAATATCTCAAAGCCAATACGATTGGTTTTTTCTTCAGCAGCAGGGGTGCAAATGCGAATCGGTTGATTGTTTTTGAGCTTATCCATACTGGACTGCTGCATCAATATGCCGCCATCGGTCTCAAAAAAACAGCCAAGCGCACGCAGATTCGGCGCGTAATGCTCAAACAGATGAATCGGCTCATTCACATGCAGATCGATACTTTGGTTTTGCAATTCAGCAAAGCCATCATAGTGGTCATCAGGCTCGATAATAGTGATATCTAGCCCTGCCTGCTCATATGCGCCTGTGGTCATACCCGCGATAAAAGGTAGGTGATCAGGGTTTAAGAACCATTCGAGGGTAAGGGTCAATTTGGTGGTCGGCTGCATGGTTGTTTCCTTATTAATGATAGAAAACAATCAGACTGATGCTGTTTAAACAAAACAAAAAAGGCAAAACAAGAAAGGCAAAATCTCAACATGTAAGGCGCTATCAGATCAGCGCGTCAGGTAGAGATTTCTCTTATTTATAGACTGCTTAGGGTCTGTCATGCTTGTTTCCTACGTCAGTGCTAACTGCTTCAGGTTCACGGGTGTGTCTCAGCGATGGTTTTAACAATCGTTACAAGGTTAAAAGCAAAGCACCCCGACAAGGTTAAGTGGTGCTGCATTATTTTTGATCAGTACTGCTAATGGCTATTATCGATAGCTACTGCATCATCATATAGTGAAACCATTATAAAAATGGTATAGCAAGATTAAACGCTATTTTTCGCAGCCTCTGGAGACGCAGTCACAGCAAGCAAGAAAAGTAGCATTTAATCGAGCGCGTTTCCTATGCTGCATCAATTTTATTGAGGTTCTACTATAGACGACTTGTAAGCGGCGATGCAAGCGTACAAGGAATGACAATGAAAGGTGATGACTGACGCTCGTTAACCGCCCTTTATAACAGTTCACATTTGTGTTGGCTTTTTATAAGCGCTTTCAATCTTATAAGCGCTTGCAATCGACGTGTTAATAGAAGAGCGCAGTATTTGTCATTGGTACTTACCCAATCACTAACCAACGATACTGATCGATAGCAAAAAGCTTGTATAAATGGGCTTGTACAATTTTTGGTGATATTGCATGCTTGGTTATTCATACAAGTAGCTATGTAAATACTTTTGATGGCTACCAAAATCATTCACCGCACCGTCCATCGACATCACTTATATGACCCATAATAAAAAAGCGTTTTATCATAGGCCTAAGACCAACCAATCTAGAAGTCCAATGATACGCTGGACCTTTGTGACGCTTGGCTGGGTGTTTTTTGTCTTAGGGATTATCGGTATTTTATTGCCTGTGATGCCGACTGCGCCTTTTATACTACTTGCAGCAGGCTGCTGGGCGCGTAGCTCTAAGCGCTTTCATTTTTGGCTGATCAATCACAAATACTTCGGCAAATACGTCCGTGATTGGGAAGAAAATCATGCAGTACCGCTCTATGCTAAGTGGCTTGCGACCATCATGATGGCGATATCGACTGCCATGTTGTTTTATCGTCTGCCCGCTGATATGACATGGGCGGCATGGCTGGTAGCACTGGTCTGTAGCGGGGTTGCCGTCTATTTGTTTCGTCTGCCAAATGCCAAATAAAGTCGCCAATATAGGGCAATAGTTAAGTCCAGTTACATAAAACCTGAGATAAGGCTTGCGATACTAGGATGTTCCCCCTATAATACATCCAAGCTTAAGAGCAGTTCTGCACCAAATCATTACCTCGTAGTATTAGTTATAATCCTTCGTTTTAATATTTATCGTTCAGTAGCTATTTGCAAGCGTTATCGGTCTATTAGACCACAAATAAATTAAATATCAGGGTTATGACTATGTCAGACGTTCAAAAAGGTACAGTTAAGTGGTTCAACGAAGCTAAAGGTTTTGGTTTCATCGCTCCAGAAAACGGCGCAGACGTTTTCGCTCATTACAGCGAAATCTCAGGCTCAGGTTTCAAAACTTTGGCTGAAGGCCAAGAAGTTGAGTTCACTGTAACTCAAGGCCAAAAAGGCCCACAAGCACATAACATCGTTGCTATCTAATTTGTCTTTATAGACAGATAGATAAAAAGATGTAAAAAAGCGAACCTTAGGGTTCGTTTTTTTTTTTCGTCTGTGATTTGGTATTAAATGAAACGACAGATATAAAAATGCCTCCGACTATATGGATAGTTAGAGGCATTTTTGTACTGGGTACTGAGGTAAGTCAATAAGCATGAGCAATTGACTTATTATATAAAGCTAATACCGATATTGATCAGACCACCGCCCAATATCAACCAGCCAAACATCACCGCACCCAATACCAGAGGTTTGACGCCAGCTTGCTTGATCGCGCTTAGATGCGTGGTTAGACCTAGCGCAAACATCGCCATCGTAAGCAGTACGTCATCTAGTCTCACCATACTACGCTCAATGCTTGCAGACATTGGCACCCAAGTATGTAATAAGACGATACCGATAAAAATAAACGCAAACCATGGCACTTTGACTTGCTTGACGCGGCTCATAAATGATGCTGTCTCGCTTTTACTACCTTCATGTTCTATAGCGGCATTATCTACGGAGCGATCTTTGGTTAGCGCAAATGAGAGCACAAGTAAGAAAGGTGCGAGCATCATCACCCGTATCATTTTGGTCACGACAGCAGTGTCGCCAATCTCAGTATTGATGGCATTGCCTGCGACCACGACTTGCGCCACTTCATGTACGGTTGAGCCCGTGTACATGCCGTACTGCTGGGCACTAAGCCAAGGCTGCAACCAACCAAGCTGATAGAGAAAAGGATAGAGCAGCATGGACATGGTGCCAAAGACCACGACCGTCGCCACAGCAATAGTCACTTTATGTGCTTGAGCTTTGACCACTGGCTCTGCAGCAATGACAGCCGCCGCCCCGCAGATACTCGCGCCTGAGCCGATGAGTATAACGGTTTCTTTATCGACTTTTAGCCATCTGGTGCCGATCCAATAGGTCAGTATAAAGGTTGACGTCAGGACGAGAGCATCGGTCATAATCGCTGGCATACCAACGCTCGCCACTTGCGTCATGGTCAGCTTGAACCCATAAAACATGATCGCAAGTCGTAAAATTTGACCTTTTGCAAAAGCGACTCCACTACCTAAGCGTTCAGCAAAATTTGGATAGACGGTGTTGCCCAAGACCATACCCAGCAAAATCGCGAGCGTTAAAGAGGATAAGCCAACGATACGTCCGTTCGACCACGCATCCAAACGCGTATCTAACCATAGACAGAATGCACTACCGATCAGTACCACAGCCAAACCAGCCAAGTGGCGTTGGCTTGGAATGTAGTTACTCACTGAACGACTGACTGATTTGGCTAGTGTATGCATAAGAGGCATATCCTATTACTGATATTAAAATAAGCATAAGCTTATGAGTAGACAGTATAAGCTGACTATATTTATAATAAAAACAGATTAATAAGATATAAACTATCGATATTTTAGGTTAGTGTTTACGGTAGAAATAGATATACCGCGCATGAGTAGCAAAAAAAGACATGTATAGCGAATAAGACAGGCTAAAAAATGACATAAGGCATCATCAATAACATGAAAAAATCTGTACAGACATTGCCAAAGATTACACTTAAGCAGCTCGCTGTTTTTGTCAGTATTTACCAGACAGGTAGCACCAGCCGTGCCAGTGAAGAGATGCATTTATCACAGTCGGCGGTCAGCAGTGCGCTGACAGAGCTTGAGTCTAGATTACAGATGCCATTGTTTGAGCGCGTCGGTCGCAGGCTTAATCAGCATCCCAATGCCCATCCTATTTATATACAGGCACAGGCTATCTTGGGTCAATCGCTCACGCTTGAACATTATCACCAATATCAAGCGAGGCAGATACATATCGGGGCGAGTACCACGATTGGCAATTACGTGCTGCCATCATTGCTTGGTAAGTTATATGAGGCGCTACCAGATGCCAATGTCGATATGTATATTGCCAATACTCAGGAGGTGGTGAGTGAGGTTGAGCAGCTCAATATCGATATTGCTTTAGTAGAAGGGATGCCGCGTCCGATAGACATGAAAGCCATTGAGCAGCGCGAATGGCGAACGGATACGCTGATGATATTTGCCAAACGTGATAGTAAATGGTTAAAGAACGTCGCTATCTATAGCCAAGATAAGGGCTGCTATCAGCTGACTATTAATCAGCTAGCACAGTTGCCGCTACTCGTACGTGAGGCAGGGTCGGGCACACGGCAGATTATCGATGAGCAGTTGCTAAAGTATCTACCCAATGCAGAAGTGGTAAAGGCCATACACCAATCAGAAGCCATCAAACATATGGTGAGTGCAGATATTGGTCTTGGCTGCCTATCGCAGCATGTGATTGAGACAGAATTGGCAACAGGTGAGCTGGTGCAAGTAAGCGTTGCAGGAATCGATCTATCGCGGACATGGTGGCTGGTCTGGCACAAAGCCCGTCATCAAAGCCCCATTTGGCAGACGTTTATAGATATTATCCAACAAGATTAACTGAGATAATGTCAAAATGTGAGGAGTAAAAAAGCGCCGTATTAATCATGATAGGGCGCTTTTTGTTAACTGATAATTCCATATAGCCAAAGCAAATTGCTACGTCGAAACCGGTTTGTCGAGTCTTACGACCAAGCTGTCGCAAGGTACGTTAGGCAAGATATTATCTGCTGTCGCGCCACTGATCCATGCGGCAATACCAGTGCGCTTATGGCGACCGATGACCAACAGATCGACGTCGTGTTTATGACAGTAGCTGACAATACCTTCACTGCTAGAGATAGCGGTAGTGACTTCTGACGTTGCCGCATTGAGCTGGTTGCGTTCAAGGAATTGCGCCAGTTTTGCCCGTGCTTCTTGGCAGCGTTCGTCATCAATCTCATCATAAAGACTTGACGCAGGTACCAGCTCATAGCCGAAGCCCACCATGGTATCTTTGACAATATGCAGCACAGACAACTTAGAACCGGGACGGTTTTCAACGATGCGCTTGGCCTTTTGCGCGACGATATCCGCATCAGAGAGTAAGTCGGTGACCAGTAAAATATGTTCGTAACTCATAACGTCTTCCTCATGTCAGATAGTATTTACTATAGCACTACTATAGAGCGCTGTTAAGTAATGCTTGTCTATCTTTGTGACATAGATTTTGATATGGAACAACACCCGAGTGCAATGCTAACAAATAACAGGTTAACTCGAATGATGAGCCGGCCCCCTTATTCTGATACTGGCTCATCAAGCTTGACGACTAGGCTGTTGCAAGGGATGTTTGGCAAGATATTATCGGCTGTTGCACCCGACTAACCAAGCGGCGATACCGTGACGTTCATGACGCCCAATGATGAGTAAGTCGACCTTTTTTCATGACAGTAGTCAACAATACCTTTACTGTTAGAAATGGCAGCTGTCACCTCAGAGTTGACTGCTAGCCTACTACTGTAGTACTTGCACTCGTCTGCCTTGTACCACTTTTAATATTGATTGACTATAACAGTGCAAACGGTCTCTGTTAAGCGATATGACCATCATTTGAATGTGGCTTTTGTTGGAATTATATTGGGCTGTTTGAAAGAGTGGCGAGCATTTCACGATATATTATTGCCCATGTGCTGACTTGACTTATCAACGACCAAACCCCACTAATAGCGCTAAGCCAATTCTTTTTTAGCCAATATAGCCAATATAGTCACTATAAATACCTGCATAATTGAGTTCAAAAGCCAGTATTGGGTTTAGCATTCAGTTTTTTCAGAAATTGTAAGTCAAAATGTTTTAATAGCCATTTTTACGACTGATAGTTCAATAATTTTTACCACTCTATTTACCCTGATAGTCAGGGCACACGATACGCATTGTAAGCGATAAGGATAACTATGACTGATACCCCATTTACTGCTGATCTCACGTTGCATCCAGCATTTGAGCTGATTGAGCATCGCCATATTGAGGCGCTATCGATGGATGTGCTGATCAGTCAGCATGTGAAGACAGGCGCGATGCACTATCATTTAGCGCACCCAAGCGATGAAAATGCGTTTTTAGTAGGTTTTCGTACTCAGCCGATGGACTCAAAAGGCGAGGCGCATATTTTGGAGCACGTCGCATTGTGTGGCTCTAAGAAATTCCCAGTACGTGACCCATTCTTTTCAATGATCAAACGCTCATTAAACACGTTTATGAATGCGATGACCGCAGCCGATTGGACGGCGTATCCGTATGCCACGCAAAACAAAAACGACTATTTTAATTTGCTTGCTGTGTACCTTGATGCGTCGTTTTTTCCCAATATCCACCCGCTCGATTTTGCGCAAGAAGGCATCCGCGTAGAGCTGGACGAAAACGACAAGCCCCAGTTTAAAGGTATCGTCTTTAACGAGATGAAGGGCGCGATGAGTGGCGAGATTGATCAGCTTTATCATACGGTTGCGCATCATCTATTCCCAACGACGACTTATCACTACAATTCAGGTGGCGATCCTGCTCAGATTCCTGACTTAACGCATACTGAGCTGACAGCTTTTCATGAGAGTCACTATCACCCATCGAATAGTGTCATCATGAGTTTTGGTAATATTCCTGTTGCTGAGACGCAAGCGAAAATACACGAAGATGCTTTGATTCAATTCGAAGCAGGTAAAAAACACGTATCGCGTCCAGAGCAGCGTTTGTCTGCACCTATTAGTGCAGTTGACACGTACACTGCTGATGAAGCCGGTCCAGATCAGACCCATCACGTGGTCGCTTGGTTGTTGCCGTCGATCACTGATCCTAAGCAGCGTTTGGCGCTGCGTTTGCTCGAAGGCGTACTGATTGAGCATTCAGGCTCGCCACTACGTGCTTATTTGGACAGCCATCCACTGGGCAAAGCGCCAAGTCCGCTATTAGGGCTGGATGACAGCCATTATGAAATGGTCTTTTATACGGGACTGCGCGGCTCTAACCCAGAGCATGCCGAAGCGGTCGAGCAAGGCATTATTGACTTGCTGACTGAGGTGGCAAACTCGCCAGTTGATGACGAAACGATCGAAACCATTCTGCATCAGATTGAAATTGATCAGCGCCATATCGGCGGTGATAGCATTCCTTATGGTCTAAACCTGATGTTAGAGGGCTTTAGTACTGCCATTCATGATGGTAACCCTATCGATGTGTGGGAAGTGGATGAGCATCTACAGTGGTTGCGCGAGCAAGTGGTCGATCCGCAGTGGCTACCGAACTTAATCAAAACGCATCTGCTGGACAATCAGCACCGTGTGCGCGTGACCATGACGCCAGATAGCGAAAAATCAGCGCGCCTTGCTGCAGCAGAGCAAGTGCGTTTAGATACCATCGCGATGGACTTGAGCGCTGATGACAAAGACATCTTGCACAAGCAAGCATTAGATCTGGCCGCACGCCAAGCAGCGCCAGATGATTTGAGCTTACTGCCAAAGGTAGGTCTAGAAGACGTACCAACAGACATTAGCTTTAAAGAAGGCACCCAAAAGCAGGTGCGTCTGAGCGGGCAAGATAGTACGCTATTTGAATATGAAGCGGGCACCAATGGTATCTATTACTATCAGGTGATCGTACCGCTCACTGAAGCCATTGGCAATCAGGACACCAGCAGTTTGCCTGTGAACGAGGTGATCAATCATCCATTGCTACCGATTTATTTAAGCCTACTATCAGAGCTGGGTACTGACTCGATGAGTGCTCATGAGATGCAGGCCAAGCAAGCCGCGCATTCTTCGGGTGTGACCGCGCGTATCAGCCAGCGTACCCACGTGGATGATAGTCAATCGATTAGCAGCTATTTTGTCGTGGCAACGCGCGCGCTCAACCGCAAACCTGAAGCGATTGATTTGCTCAAAGAAGTAATGGAACACAGCATCTTTACTGAGCATGATCGCATCAAAGAAATCTTGCAGCAGCGTCAAGCCAGCTGGCAATCCAATTTGGCAGGTTCTGGTCACTCATATGCAATGCAAACCGCCAGTCGCGGTATGAGTCGTCAAGCGCAGCTAGAATATGTGCGTAGTGGTTTACCAGCACTAAATGCACTAAAAGCGTTCTTGGGACATGCCAGTAGCGATGATACTCAGTGGGATACATTGGCAACGAGTTTGATGGATTTGCATCAACGTTTGATCAGCTTACCTAAGCATGCCGTTATTATCTGTGAAGCCGAGCAAACGGAACGCTTGAGTGGCCTCATCGTCGATAGCTGGACAGAGAGCAAAGCAGTCACATCTGCTGAAAAAGCAGACAATACTGAAGCAAATATCCCTAGCGAATTTGCAAATCTGCATCTAGATACTGCGTTAAATGGTGAGACTAATTCAGTCAAGGCATTAGAGAGTGGCGACGATGTTAAAAACAATGTGCTCGATGTTGCAGATTTAGCGTGGTTAGTGCCAACCAACGTTTATCATAATGCCAGTGCTTATACGGTACCAGCGGCTGACCATCCTGATACTGCCGCACTCATGGTGTTAGCGCCTTACCTACGTAATGGCTATCTGCACAGCGCCATTCGTGAACGCGGCGGTGCCTATGGCGGCGGTGCTGGCTATGACGCCAATGCTTGCGCCTTTAAGTTCTTTAGTTACCGCGATCCGCAGTGCGCTGAAACCTTTGAGCATTTTGAGGCCAGTATTGAGTGGATCTTAAACGAGCCACAAAACGATGAGCAATTAGAAGAGGCGATTTTAGGTATTATCTCCGGTATGGATAAGCCAGGCTCTCCTGCAGGGGAGGCGATCAAAGCGTGCTTCGCCAACTTGCATCATCGCGGTGCTGATTGGCAGCGCAAAATGCGTGCTGCGATCTTGGCAGTGACCATTGATGATTTACAGCGTGTTGCCAAGCAATATCTGCAAGGTCAAAAGCATGTGCGTGCCGTATTAGCGCCTTATAATAAAGAAGAGACAGTCAAAGGACTGGGCTTTGAGGTTTGTAAAATAAAGAGCTAAGGTAGCAAAATCTATCACCAAGAAAAAGCCAAGCGTCATGCTTGGCTTTTTTGTATGTAGTATTTGCTTAGTACCGTTTGATACTCAAATCTTTGCCGATTTTGTCTTGATGGATCGGGAATTCTGACAACTCGTTATACTGCTTACGATCAGAAAAATAGTTTTTTAAGGTAAGGCGAATGGCCTCAAAGGCGAGCGTATCCCATGGAATATCTTCTTCACTAAATAGCGCACAATCAAGGCTTTCTGAGCCAATACCGTACGCACCATCTTTTAGATCGGCGAGATAAATAGAGTAGATCTGCCCAATATCTGGTAGGTCATAAATGCAGTATAGATGCGGATTCAGTACGATGGCATCAGCTTCTTCGTAGCTCTCGCGTGCGGCGCCTTCAGCCATGGTTTCGCCGTTTTCCATAAAACCTGCAGGTATCGTCCATAGCCCATATTGCGGCTCGATCGCTCGGCGGCACAGTAGGACTCTGTCTTCGTGTACGACTAGCGAACCACAGATAACCTTTGGGTTTTCGTAGTGGATATAGTGACAATTGGGGCACACCAAGCGCGGCATATTATCTGTAGGTGGGATTTTTCGTTCTGCTTTATGACCGCATTGGAGACAATAGCTCATACCAACTACCTTTATTAGTAAATATTGTATGTCCACTTATCTTAAAAGTTTTTTTGCCGTTCTGATGTTTGCTTTTGTATACAGCAGCGATAGTGACAAATACTTTTGAGGATATCCTTTTACTTTTAACGAAAAAGTTATTTTATTTAATTTTTATGATTACAACGAAAACGCTCTGACAGCGCATTTTAATTGCCATCAAAGCGTTCTTATATTATCGAGTATATCCTACATAGGAATTAGGTTTTTATTTTGAGCATTTGTGTGCGTAGTCCACCAGCTACCGACGCAGAGATAGGAATCAATGGCGTCAATGTGGCTTGAAAGTCATGATAAAGATCTTCGCGCGTCGGATATATGACCGTACTTAAGTTGCCATCTGCATCTACCTCATGACGCCAGCCGCCGTGCTCAAGATCAATCAAAGTACTGGCAATATAATCCCAAGCTAAGCGGTAGTAATACTCAAAGCGCGGATCACCCGTACGGCGCGATAGCATCAGTGCGGTATTAGCCATTTCCGCCTGTACCCAGTAAGGACGGTTTGGTATTGAAATCTCATCATCCCAGCCAATGGTATAAACCATGCCGGGCTGACCGTCAGGTGCCCAGCCACGATCGATAGCGCTATCAAATAATGCGATGGCATCAGGTAGCAGCCAATCAGGTATGTCATAATCATGCGCGATACAAGCAGACTCAACCTTGAGCAGCAGTCCTGCCCATTCTGCAAAGTGACCAGGTGTGAGTCCCCAGGGACGCAGGTCATCAGAAGGTTCATTCGCATCGTAGTCGGGCAACAGATTCCACCCACTATCAAAATGCTCGGGCAAACGTCCACCATAAGCCTCAGGAATATCATGACCAAAACGCTTGGCTAAGTGTAGTGCGCGGTCTAGCCAGCGCGTTTCACCGGTGGCATCTGTCAGTGCTAAGCAGGCTTCGGTCGTATGCATGTTGCAATTGGCGCCGCGATAATCTTCGGGATCAGCCCAATCAGCGGCAAAAGAAGGTAGCATTGATTGCTCATCTTCTAACCAAAAATGCTGATCAATGATTGTTATTGCAGCCTCCATCAACTCTGTACCGCGCGGGCGACCAGCAATGCTAGCAGACGCGCCAGCAAGCGCGACAAACGCATGCAGATAGGCGTTTTTGCGTGATGGGTTTTCATGAGTTGAGTAAGCATCACTGAACCAACCGCCATGTACCGAGTCGCGCAATGGACCATCGAGCAACGCATCTAGGCCATGGTCAGCAAGTGTTGCTGCACCTGGTATACCCATTAGTGCCGCTAGCGCATAGCAATGCACCATCCTCGTAGTGATGATGCTCTTTGCTGTGTCATCTACCATGTTGCCATCGTGACCCAAAGTAGCAAACCCTGATGGCACGCGCGCTTTGGCATAATGTTCGAGCAAACGTTGTCCTTCAGCGAGCAACCAGCGGCGATGACTACTGCTATCTGCCCAACAGACAGATAGCAGGTCAGAAGAGTCAGGAGAATCCATGATATCAGCCATTGGTAATCATGCCTCCGTTTATGTGTAAGGTCTGCCCAGTCACAAAGCTACTGTCTTGGCAAGCAAGAAATACATAGGCAGCGCCCATCTCGCGTGGCTGACCCATACGCCCCATTGGTGAGGACATCGATTCTAAAATATCTTTATCAAAGTCTTTAAATACCAGTTGAATCTCGCTCACTACAGGACCTGGTGCTACCTGATTGACGCGAATACCGCGACTAAGTAGTTGTTGCGATAACGCGCGGGTGTAGCCAACGATAGCGCCTTTGGTTGCGGTGTACGGCACCAATACATCATTGCCGACATACGCATTAACAGATGTCGTATTGATGATGCTATCACCTTCTTTCATATGCTCAAGGGCGGCGCGGGTTGCATAAAACATTCCTGCCATATTGACATCGAAATGCTGTTGCCAGTCTTTATCACTGACTTCAGACAAATCATGATACGGCTTTTGCATACCAGCGTTATTGACTAGCACATCAATGCCGCCCCATTGTGCCACGACCGCTTCGACTGCCTCTTTGCAACTACTACTATTTGCTGTATCACCCTGCAGTACCACCGCGTCTGTGCCTTCTGCTTCAATACCTTTACGCGTCTCATTGGCGCTCTCTTCATCAGAGTGATAAAGGATGGCAACTTTGGCGCCTTCACGTGCCATATGAAAAGCCACTGCGCGACCGATACCACTGTCTCCGCCAGTGATTAAAACGCGCTTATCAGCCAGTTTTCCTGAGCCTTTATAGTTATCATTGATATATTCAGCAGGTGGCATCATGTTGTCGATTTGGTCTGTCATAATCTGTATCCTTTGTTCTTTTGAGGTATTGTTTATTGTTATTACAGCAATCCTATGACGTTGGTGTCAGTATTTTTATAATGCTATTTTAGGATGTCCGCCTCATAGTCTTGCTAGCAGTTATCATAATACCCAAATGCATTTTTTGAAATATTACTCGGTTAATGTTTGGTAATTTAAAGCTGCAGTTATGATATTTATTATCATTGATAAGTACCAGGCAAAAAGGATATTGAGAAAATCTTAATTAATAAAACGATCACCGTCTGAGACAGACGGTATGAGATATTGAGTGATTTAGAAAGGTGTAAAGACGCGGCAAAAAAATAGACATTTAGTTGAAAGGCTCACTTGGATAGAGGCTCAGTCTATATAACAAAGCTTATACACAAGCGGTAAGCCGTTTTATATTTATCATAGTGACCACATATATAGTGAAACCATTATAAAAATGGTATAGCAAGATTAAACGCTATTTTTCGCAGCCTCTGGAGACGCAGTCACAGCAAGCAAGAAAAGTAGCATTTAATCGAGCGCGTTTCCTATGCTGCATCAATTTTATTGAGGTTCTACTGTATGTATAGCAGTCAGCCGATGCATCAATAAATCGCACTTTGTCGAAAATAACGTAAATATGAGATACATCTACAAAAGCGATAATCTGATTAATAAAAAAGGCTGCCATACTAGCGACAGGTTATACTGTTATGCTGGCACCGGTATTTTCATGAGTAATATGAAAATGACCACTCATAGGATTTGATAATGACCGTACCCGAAAATATTGATTTTTTTAATAAGTTTAGCGTCGCTGTCCCAAGCTTTATTCGTCATCCCACACTCAGAAAACTGGCCGAGCGAGTACAACACGAGACATTGAATGCGCTCACGAGTCCAGCGATGTACGAGAGTGGCAACACCTCACAAAGTACGCGTATTTTGGACAGCTTGTATCAGACACCGATTGCCGATGCCTCAATATTGGTGGCAATTACCAATGAGCGTCGACCCAAGCTTTTATTGACGCGCCGAGCCGCTCATATGAACAGCCATGCAGGAGAGGTCTCCTGTGCAGGCGGCAAACATGAGATAGGTGATGGCAACAACGTCGTGACCGCATTACGTGAAGCTTGTGAAGAGACGGCGCTGCCACCTAATAAAGTGCAATTACTGGGACAACTACCGATCCAAACGTCCAAAAGCGGTATGAGTGTACGTCCCATTGTCGCGCTCATCGCCCCAGGTCTGGTATTAGTTCCTGAAGTGGGAGAGATATCGCGTATCTTTTGGGCGGATTTAGAGTCGTTAGTCAACCAGCCAACGGTGGAGTATGCGGTAGAATATAAAATGCAAGAACAAACCGCGACCATACTGACGCCGAGTTGGCAAGTGGATGGTGAGACGGTGTGGGGACTGACAGGGCGCGTCATTGCCAGTTTGCTAGAAACTGGGTTTGATCGTCAGCTAGAATGGTATTACCGCGTAGAAAACAAACGCTGATAGATATCATCTACTTATAATAATCATCGTTCTTTTTAAGCCACCAATTCATATTGTCTTGGCGCTTGGCACGAAATGCTTCTAATTTTTGGGCAACCGTTGCATTGTGCTGCCGCGCAGTATCAAGCGCAAAAAGAATCGGCACTGAAGACAATACGCCAAAGCGTATCTTTGATTTTGGTAAAGCTAAGCCGTCACCAATGTCATCACCGACTAAGGTGCGTGTCACACTGGCATTGACCATCTCCACAAAGCGTCCACGTCGATTGTCTTCGCCCATCAACTGACGCGGTAGATCATGCAAGGCTTTTGCCAGTGGCTGCCCCGTCTTAAAGTCTAGCTGCTGTATTGATAAGTAGGTATACAGCCATTCCCAGCTAGCCGCTTCATCTTTTGGCAGACGCTCTAAATCAACGCCCATCCAGTAGCTGGCAAGATTCCATAAGTGCAAAATACCTTCCGCTTCCTCAGGGCTAATACGGGCGCCGAGCAGGCGTAGGCCACGCATAATTAACAACGAGAACTGTAAATGGGTGGCAATCATATCGGTTTGGTTAATCGGCACGCCCCAATAATCGGTATTCCAGCTACCATCAGGGTTATGATGTTGCTCGGCGTTTGGTATCACGCCTGTAGCAGCATTGCCCTTACCTTTGAGCAAGTTTTGCCGTACCAATGTATGAATCTGACGTACTTTGATGGATTGTCGCCAGCCCTCAGAGCCAATCGCCAATACTTGATCGATAGGTTGAGAGTGATTGCGCATGCCCATATCTGATTGTGGATGCTCAGACACCGCCAAGATATAGGCATAGGTACGCATGAGCCGTGGTAGCGCATCGTGCATCAACGCGCCCGTCTGAATGAGTGGTAGTGATAGGGCTGGGATGCTATAACCTGCCATCAGCGCGACATTACGCAGTAGCCAAATGAGCATCAGTGGATAGCGTCGATAGGCGACCGCACCGATTTGAGCGAGTTTGGGATCGAACCAATCAGGATGACTGCTAAATTGCTCGGTTAGTGCATTAAATGAGGCGTTGGTTGCGAGATCGCTATTTAGGTCTAGACCATCGCCGCCGCTGATAATCTGTTGTAGGGGCTTTGCAAAGCGGATATTGTTAGCGGCCAAATCATCTGCGAGTGGATCGCCAATATCGTAGCCGGCGACTATCTCCTCTAGTAGCGCAGGCGAGATAGCAAAGTCTTTTGGTAGTAGATATCGCTTAATCCGCTTTAACACTTGCAAATCACTATGGTCATCGATAGCAGTCGTACGCCCATGACGCAAATACAACGCTGTTGATGGATGCTGCGTCTTATTGGTGGGAATATTTGCAGTATTGCTGATTTTCTTATCCATATGATCAAACACCTTTATAAGTCAGCTATAAAACAACATTCGTATCGTAAGAGCGATCCATAACCATCACTTATAAGCGTTAATTGATGGACTCAATGACTCTCGTTGTCTTTGTATCGTACTGATACGAGATTTTAGGTCACATATTTCATCAGATAAGAACGGCAGTCTTACACGCGCGTCTTTCGCCCTAACGATACGGCAGGCACGATGTATTGGATATTCTCGTCTGCCGACATGACAATTATTGCTAATGCTACAGCGGGTTCATTAACAATAATCAACCTTGGCTGAATACACATTTTTCATTAAAAGTTTTTGCAGATAATAAAAAGCGACTTATAAGCTAATAGGCTCATAAGTCACTCGTTTTGCTATTAATGAGAGCGAGTCAAATCGACTGATGTGCCGCTGACATTATCTTTCAAGCTCACTTTGAGCATGATGTAACCTGCGATACCAGAAACGATAGAACCCATGATGATACCCAAGCGCTCATCAAACATAGTGGTGTCGCCAGCGAACGCCAAGCTACCAATGAATAAGCTCATGGTAAAACCAACACCGCACAATAGCGCTGCGCCGTAGATTTGCTTATAGTTCATACCTTTTGGCATGGTTGAGATACCAAGCTTAAAGATTAACCAGCACATAATCATGACGCCCAACTGCTTACCGATAAACAGACCTGCGGCAATACCTAGTGGTACTGAATGGAATAATTCAGCAAGACCTGCGCCTTCGAGTGAGATACCCGAGTTGGCAAAAGCGAATATTGGCAAAATACCAAAGGCGACGGTGTTATGTAGGTCATGCTCTAGCTCTTCAAGCGGAGAGTGCTCAGGATCAGTGCGGTCAAACATAGGAATAAATAGTGCTAAGACCACACCGGCCAATGTTGCATGGATACCCGATTTGAGCACTGCAATCCACATGATAATACCAATAAGTAGATAAGGCGTGATGCTAGTGACGTTACGACGATTAAGAAGGTACAAGAATGGCAGACATAGGCCAGCCAAAGCTAACGACTCTAGTGACAACTCACTGGTATAAAACAGAGCGATAATCAAAATCGCACCGATATCATCAAAAATAGCAATAGAGACCAAAAAGACTTTTAGAGAGTTGGGTACACGGTTGCCAAGAAGGCTCAAAATACCAAGCGCAAAAGCAATATCTGTTGCCGCAGGAATGGCCCAACCTTTCCAAAACTCAGGCTCATTGTAGTTAAAGAGTAGATAAACAATCGCAGGCATGATCATACCACCCAGTGCTGCACCAGCTGGTAGGATAATCTGCTTGACGTTAGACAACTCACCAATCAATACTTCACGCTTGAGCTCAAGCCCGACCAAGAAAAAGAAAACGGCCATTAGACCATCATTGATCCAGTGGTGAGCATCTTTGGCAATGGCAAACTCACCAATTTGAATGGCAACTGGTGCGTGAATAAAACCTTCGTACCAAACATTGAGAGGGGAGTTGGCAATGATCATTGCAGCAACGGCAGCCAATGCTAAGACGATACCGCCCGCTGCCTCAAATTCAAAAAATGCCTTAATCCTTCGTATTGCCATATTATCCTCACCTCCTAAGTACAATTTACTAAATAATCTCAAATATCCACGTTACTATTCATGACGATATAGCAAGCAGATAAAAACAGTTTCTCACACTCTTATTAATATAGACAACAAAATACGCTGAAATAACGCCATTAGCCCATTATATCGTCTCAATGACAGTGACATTATAAAGGCGATGCGACGAGCAAAATAGTTGTAAGTCGTTAAATCTTTTTAACAAACTGTCCGTTATATGAGAGATTTAGAACACTATTGGCTAAATCTAGCAGACTTTGTGACGTTTTTGGCTTTTTTTGCGGTTTTATATCTATAATGATCGACGCATTATGACGTTATCTCATGTCTTAAGAAGTTTTCAGAGAATTTATCGTCTTATCACTACTATTATCAATAACAGCTATTACCAACGATAGTAGTGTCATTAGTAAGTTTTTAGCCTAGTATCTGAGGCTTTCTTTTCTTTTATCACCATATTTTGTAGGTCAGTATTATGGACTTAACCTTCTCACTAGAGATTATTTTGATGCTTGCGGCTGTCGCAGCATTGGCAGGATTTATTGATGCGATTGCTGGCGGCGGCGGTCTGTTGACCATACCTGCCATGCTACTGGCCAATATCCCGCCAGTGCTCACGCTTGGCACCAATAAGCTACAAGCTGCTTCTGGCGCATTGGCCGCATCCATTACCATGATAAAAAAGGGCGTCGTCAAACCGCAGCGTATTAAAGTGGCTATTATTGCCGCGTTTATCGGTTCAGTCTTGGGTACCATTGCGGTGCAGATGTCACCACCTGATTTGCTCGAAAAACTGATTCCTTTTTTGATTGCCGCTATCGGTATTTATACCTTATTTGCTCCTAGGCTTGGTGAGGTAGAGGCGGCTCCCCGCATATCAGAGGGTAAATGGCAAAAAGGGGTGGCACCTTTGATTGGTTTTTATGATGGGTATATTGGACCCGGCACAGGGATGTTTTTTGCGCTGGGCAATGTGGCACTGCGTGGTCGTCAGATTATTGAAGCGACAGGGACCGCAAAGGTGCTGAACTTATCTACCAATATCGGCTCACTGATATTTTTTATCTTGGGTGGCAATGTGTTGTGGAAAGTGGGATTGGCAATGATGGTGGGACAAACCATCGGTGCCTATTTTGGTTCACATATGGTCGTCAAAGGCGGTAGTAAGCTGATTCGTCCGATGATTGTGCTGGTGTGTTTGGCAATGTTGACCAAATACGTTTTTGGCTAAAGAAACCCATTACTATCTCCCACAAAAAAACCTCAGTCCGTGTGCATAGGTGACTGAGGTTTTTTATTTTACGAATGTCTATCTAGCAGAGATGATTAGTGGCGACGATCAACGTCATCGTACTCACTACCCATGATGCCATCATTCATGACTTTAGAGAACTCACGCTCGTTGTCTTCATCGATATGACCATCGAACACGTCTTTAGCACCAGCGTTAGGATCGTTGTATAGCGCCAGATCCATTTTACCTTCTGATTTTGCTACGATAGCAGTCACTGCCGCATCACCACCAACGTTGACAGCAGTACGCAGCATATCTAGGATACGATCTACACCCAAGATCAGACCAATACCTTCGATAGGCAGACCGACCTGAGCAAATACCATAGACAGCATGATCAAGCCGACACCAGGGACACCAGCCGTACCGACAGAGGCCAGTACTGACATCAAGATAACGGTTAGATATTCGGTCACGCCCAAATCAATACCATAAATATTGGCAATGAAGATGGTCGCTGTCCCTTGCATGATGGCTGTACCATCCATGTTGATGGTGGCACCAAAAGGAACGGTAAACGAAGCCACTGAGTTATTCACACCCATACGCTTAGTAACGGTACGCAAGGTAATCGGAATGGTCGCGTTTGAGCTCGACGTACTAAACGCAAAGATTTGTACTTCGCGCATTTTTGCCAAAAAGGTCTTGATAGATAGACCTGAAGAGACTTTTAGTACAATCATCATAGTAACGAAGAAATGGAAGGCCAAAGAACCAACCAATACTGCCATATAGCTTAGCAGTGACAAAATTAACTCAAAGCCTAGCTCAGACATCGCCTTGGCTAACAGTGCAAATACACCATAAGGGGCTAGGTTCATAATGATGGTCACCATCTTCAAGATGACTTCATTGATAAGCTCTAGACTTTGAACCAAGCCTTTGGCAGGTTTACCCACCATCAAAATACTGATACCGATTAGAATGGCAAAGAAAATAATCGATAGCATGTCGCCATTTGCCATCGCACTGATGGGATTTGATGGGATAATGTTTGAGAACACATCAAGCAGTGGCGGCGCTGATGCGGCTTCAAACGTGGCTTCAGATTCGATATTCATGCCTTTACCGATACCAAATAGCACACCCAATCCAATCGCCGTTGCAATAGCAAGCGCGGTTGTCATCATATAGATCATAAATGTTTTGGTACCAATACGTCCTAGCAGACGGATATCACCAATGCCACACACACCGCAAATCAGTGAGATAAGTACTAAAGGTACGACCAACATTTTTAGCGAGTTAACAAATAGCTTGCCGATAATAGCAAAGGCACCATTTGTGATGTAAGTATTAACGAAGCTGCCTTCGCCATTCAATCCTGAGTAGTTTAAAAATAGACCCAGTATGATACCGAGCACCATGGCAACGATAATCTTGCCTGTCAGTCCCATATTTTTCCACATATCCATATCCTTTGTGTGCATAACAGCGCTATAGTCAGCGTCACCCAAATCTATGTGACCGTGTTTGCCAATCTAACTATAATGCGTGTTATGACTATTAAGTTCTTGTGATTGTCGCTTGATGTCACATTTTCGAGGACAATATAAAAGAATAGGTAAGGGCACTGCAAGATTTTTTTTATCATTTTATTCCAAGAGAACAATCCCTGTCACAACTATGTGCCCATAAAATAGCGATGATTTATTGTAAACGGTTTGTTTCTGATATGAAACAATATATTCATGAAAGAGTTTTTAGGGTAAATGGATATATCAAACTATTGATATTAAGCCAGTGTTATCACTTTGATGTCATAAAATACGTTTACATTTTGGCAACTCCAAAAAAAACCAAACTGTCGCGTGTAGACAGTCTGGCTTTTGAAGTTTTATATTTATCGTCATGAATAATCACGATACTCATGAGTTTACGCGTTTGAATTGACCTTTTAGTTATACCTTATCATCTTCTTCACGTTCGCGCGGCAGATGCGTCTGATCATCTAAGGTTTGGAGGTGTTTGTCACTTGCGCTTTCGTCGACCTCATCAGGTGGAGCAATATGGCGACTGTGGTTGTTACTCATACGCTCATTGAGGTGAGACTCTGCATCACGGTAGCGATGATCAAGCGCTTCGGCTTCAGGATTTGATTTCTCAAAATTCGCCTGTGACTTGATTTCTTTCACAGTATCTTGCTCACTGACCATTTCTACATCACCATCGCTCTCATAGCCGTGATTAGGATTGGCATCACCAGTCTGTGGTTCTGTATTTGTCGTATCATTTAACTCATGCGTGACTGGCATCTCACTGTCAGTCGATACGCTACTTTTGTTTTTTACTTCTTTTTTTAGCGCTGCATAATTTGTTAGTTGATTGACAGCATTTTCGAGCGTATGTGGATTATCGCGCTCTTGAGCTTCTGATAGATGCTTATCAAATACATCGGTCAATAATGAATCAAAGCGCATGGCATTATATTGAATCAAGACCTCAGCCTCTTCTTCAGTGATGCTATCGTTTTGGCTCGCATGTACCACATGGTCTTCGAAGGTTAGGCCTTCAAAGCTGTCCTGATGTTCTGCCTTTTTAAACTTCTGCCACAGTGGTTCGATCTCAACCAAGGTCTGATAAGCATGCTCCATACGGCCTGTCACATCATCTGGGTCGGTATTGTAGTACACCATGGTTTTGAGATAATCGCGGAATGGGTTGGTAGCAAAATCATCCATAAAGGTATCACCCAGCTGACGTTTTAGCTCATCGCTTGCTGGCGTAAAGATACGGCCACTTGGAAAAGTCACAAAGCTCACTACATTGGCGGCCATACGATTAGGGAAGTTGGCAAAGAAAGACACAAAAGCTTCTTGAATCGTATATAAGCTGTTTTGGAGTGCAACTTTGGCATGTAAACGCTCAGCTTCGGATTTACTACCATGCTCATAAAATTGCAAAATAGCCGTCGCGATAAATAAGTGGCTATGAATATCCGCTAAGCGACCAGACAGCATCTCTTTACGTTTTAGATCCCCTGCTAACAGTCCTAACGCCATATCTGCAGTCAATGCAAAGCTTGCGCTTAGGCGGTTGATATGCTTGTAATAAGGACGAGTAAAGGCATCAGCAAAACGTGGCGCATTATCACTACCACCGACGTAACCTGCGATAAACGCTTTTGCCCCGCGGTTGAAGGTATAGCCTAAATGTTTGAAGAAAAGCGTGTCGAATTTTTCAGTCGCTGCTTTTTTATCCTCACTCTGTAGCAGTTGCAGCTCATCGAATAGATAAGGATGACAACGCATCGCGCCTTGACCAAAAATCATCAGCGAGCGGGTCAAAATATTGGCACCCTCAACAGTGATAGATACAGGAATTGCTTGATAAGGTATCGCTAAGAAGTTACGTGGGCCCATCTGTACGGCACGACCACCAACGACATCCATACCATCATTGACCACACTACGCATGGTTTCGGTCGCATAATATTTTGCCATTGCAGTCATGACTGATGGCGTACCGCCTTGGTTTAACCCGCAAGTTACCAAATGACGGAACGCTTCTAACATATAAGTGTTACTTGCCATGCGACTGGTGGCGTCCTGTACACCTTCAAATTTACCGACTGATATTTTGAACTGTTCGCGAACTTTTGCAAATGCACCGACAGACAGATAGGTCATTTCACTGGCTGAGGTCGATAGAGCAGGCAAGGAGATACCACGACCCACGCCCAAGCACTCCATCAGCATACGCCAGCCGCGACCAGCGTTTTCGACACCGCCAATGATGTAATCTAAGGGGATAAAGACATCTTTGCCATCGACCGTACCATTCATAAATGGTGAGCCGATTGGGTTGTGACGTGGACCCGTGACCACCCCTTCATGATTGGCAGGGATCAGTGCACAGGTTATACCATAATCAGTTTTATTGGGATCTCCAAGCAGCCCTTCAGGATCATGCATCTTAAAAGCCAAACCCACGACAGTAGCGATAGGTGCTAATGTAATCCAGCGTTTGGAGAAGTTCATACGCAGACCAAGTACCTGCTCGCCCTCATGCGTGCCATAACAGACGACGCCTGTATCAGGGATCGCACCTGCATCAGAGCCTGCCTCAGGTCCAGTCAAACCGAAACAAGGTACTTCATCACCTTTGGCGAGACCCGGTAGCCAGCGCTGTTTTTGCTCGTCCGTGCCATAGTGCATTAGTAGCTCACCAGGACCGAGCGAATTGGGTACCATACAGGTCACTGCCGCAGTCGGTGAGCGCGACGCGATTTTACTCATCACGCGGCTTTGCGCATAAGAGCTAAATTCTAGACCACCAAACTCTTTTGGAATAATTAACCCTAAAAAGCCATTACTTTTGATAAATTGCCACGCTTCAGGTGACAGCTCTTTATCTTTGTGCTGTATTTGCCATTCATCGAGCATAGCGCATAGCGTTTCTACTTCGTTATCAATGAAGCTTTGCTCTTCTTCTGAGAGCTTTGGATAAGGGTAATTGGCAAAAGCCTCCCAATTTGGCGCTCCCATAAACAGCTCTTTTTCCCACCAACTGGTACCAGCATCCAGTGCTTCGCGCTCCGTATCACTCATACTCGGCATTGCACCACCCAAAGCCTTATAGACCGGTTTGGTAATGAGTGATTGGCGCAGTGGAGTAATGAGTAAAACCAAGCAAAGCAGCGCGATGGGCACCCCTAAGAGGAGCGACCATGGACTGATAATGGCAGTAACAATAACGGTGATCAAGGCAACAATACTGCCCGTGACTCGTGATAAGGACAGCAAAAAGATGGCCAAGACTACAGCTAATTGAATGATGACTGCCAAAATAAACAAGCCAATTGCCATGACTATCTCCTGTGGGATACTAAATAAAAAGTGTGAAATATAAGAAAGTAAAAAGATATGAACCGTTACGATTATTATTGTGTTTTATAACAAACAATTCTAACCATATAATAGTTGGCAGCATAAGTAACCTTGGTGCTGCTAGCAGACTCTTGTACTGTATACGGCTAAAACAAAAGCGTAATGCGTCAGCTGCTATAGAACAAGCTACTAATATGAAACAGATGTTGATGACTATCAATAGCCAAAGTGCTACGCTGTGTCGATAATATGTATCAGGTATCATACCCAATAGATTCTAATGAGTAGGGTTTGCCAAGTAGCTCAAATTTGCTGACCAGTTGAGTGGTCAGTGTCATGAACTAACCAAAAGGTGCAAGGCAGCTTTCGGCATAAGATAAGGTATCGTTACGTCCAACGATGATGTGATCGACCAGTGAGATATCTAGTAGGTCACACGCTTTTTTTAGCTCATAGGTCAGTAGATTGTCAGCAGCTGAGGGCTTGGCATCGGTATGAGGATGGTTATGCGCAATAATGAGCTGGCTAGCCGCATGGCTTAGTGCGTGCCGGAGTACATGCTTGATACAGACGGAACACGATGAGATGCCGCCTGTGAACAGTATTTCAAAGTTTAACAGGTTCAACGCATTGTCCAGACAGAGGACAGCAAATACTTCACGATGCTCACCGCGTAACTGGGTGCTAATATAATCTTTGACCATTTGCGAGCGCCCAAGTGCTTGCCCCGTTTTTAGCTTACTATCCAGATAACGTGTGCCCATCTCAAGCGATGCCAATATCTGAGCGTACTTGGCGGGACCGATCCCATGACAAGCAAGAACGGTTTTTTGCGGTGCGGCAAGCAGCTCAGCTAGGCTGCCAAACTGATCGATCAAATGACGCGCGAGCTCAATCGCTGACTGTGACTGCGTACCCGTACGTAAAAATATGGCCAGTATCTCCGCATCAGATAAGTGAGCGGCACCGAATTTCAATAATTTTTCGCGTGGTCTGTCATCCTCATGCCAGTCTTTAATCGCCATTGCCACTCCTTAAGAATAAATTGCTAATTGTTATCTGAGGTAAATACGGAAAATTTTACCCAATTTATCTCATAGTTGTTACTATAAGCGCAATTTTATCTTTTCACTTTTTGATTGAAGCCACGCTTATGTCCAATATTGTGCTTGCTATTACTGGCGGTATCGCCGCTTATAAATCTGCTATATTTGCCCGCTTGTTGATTAAAGCAGGCTTTGATGTGCGCGTCATTATGACGACAGGCGCACAAGCATTTATCACACCGCTGACTCTGCAAGCGTTGACGGGTAACGAGGTGCATGTCTCATTACTCGATGAGCAGGCAGAAGCGGGGATGGGGCACATTGAGCTGGCTAAATGGGCGGACTTAATTGTCATTGCCCCTGCGTCCGCCAATACGCTCGCACGTCTGGCTATGGGAATGGCTGATGATTTGTTGACCACAGTGTGCCTTGCCACAACCGCACCAGTTATTATCGCTCCTGCGATGAATCAGCAGATGTGGGCGCATCCTGCGGTAAATCTGAATGTACAAACCCTGCGTGATATGAACTATCAGATTATCCAGCCAGCCAGCGGTGAGCAAGCGTGTGGTGACGTGGGTGCAGGGCGGCTGCCTGAGCCTGAGCAGTTGTTGGCTGAGGTACTCTTGTTCAAAGCAATGAACACGACGCCGCAATTATTAGCAGGCAAAAGAGTGGTCATTACCGCAGGACCTACAGTAGAAGCAATCGATCCTGTGCGCTATTTGTCCAATCATTCTTCAGGAAAAATGGGCTTTGCTTTAGCGCGCGCTTGCGTGGCGGCTGGCGCAGAGGTGATCCTAATCGCTGGTGGTAAAGTGGCATTGCCCACGCCGCTTAATGTCACACGAATTGATGTGCTGTCTGCCAAAGATATGCTGATCGCTGCCCAGCAATGTGTGGATGGTACGCATAGCGAGCTTCAATTGGATCTTGAAGATGAGTATGACCATTCTCATGAGCACGCACATGAACATAATCATTCTCACACCCATGACCATCATGGCGATTGTGGTTGCGGTGATGAGCATGAACTACCGCAGGCTTATACTGAACACCAATTCGTAAAGGCAGATATCTTTATCGCGACCGCCGCAGTAGCAGATTATCGTACTGAAGAAGCCGCACCGCAAAAAATTAAAAAGACACAAGATGCTATGAATCTCAGCTTGGTTAAAAACCCTGATATTTTAGCGACGATTTCTCTTGCTCATCCAGAACTGTTTGTCGTTGGTTTTGCCGCAGAAACACAGGATGTCGAGCGTTATGCGCGTGGTAAGCTAGCTGCAAAAGCGCTAGATATGATTGCCTGTAACGATGTCTCACGGGCAGATATTGGTTTTGCTAGTGACGATAATGCCATGCAGGTATTTTTCTCTGAGCGCTATGAGCATGATGCGATAACGTTAGACAAAGCCAGCAAAGACAAGATCGCTGAGCAGTTAGCCAGTATTATTGGTGAAACAATCGCTCAATGTCAAAACAGCTAGTGGTATAAATATAGGCGCTGAGCCTCAAATGGTATAAACAATATGACTAATATAGCTGGTGACGATAGCACTCAGATGCTAGTGCTGACGCTCATTTTTGCGCTGGCATCGCTGCTACACGGTATTAGCGGACTTGGTGCGACGCTCGTCACGACTACCGCGCTTGCTAGCATGTACCCATTGCCATATGCCATTGTATTGGTGATTTTCCCCTCGCTAGTGGTTAATATCATGACTTGGCTAGCAGGTGGTGAGCGCAGTGTTTGGCAAAACTTTATCTACTATGGCAGACGCTATTGGCTGCTGGCGCTCACAAGCTTGCTTGGCAGCATCTTGGGTGCTCAGTTGCTGCTGTGGATAAACAGTGCCTATATCCTATTGATGCTGGCGGCGGTCATTGGTTTTTATGTCACCAGTAGCGTGCTGGGCAAACAAATCCGCTTAGCAGATACGAAGCCCATGTTGATTGCTGTTGGTTTTGGTGCAGGCGTCATTGGCGGCTCGACCAATGCGATGTCGACCATACTGATGATGTATCTGCTCTCTGCCAGTGATGATAAAAACACCATCGCCAAAGTCGGCAACATGTGTTATTTCTTAGGCAAAGTGGCACAAATTATCGTGTTGCGTGAGCCTATCATGGCATTGAGTAGCGATGAGTGGCAGCTGATTGCCTTGCTCAGTGTGATATCTATTGTTACGCTTTTAGTCGGAATTCGTCTACGTCGTTATTTGCCACAAGCGCGTTTTCGTCAGCTTATTTTATTGATTCTAGTCGTGCTTGGAATACGCGTGGGCTGGCAAGGCGTGATGGCGTTTTTGTAGTATGGTCAGTAATAAACAGAATCAAACCATCAACTATTACAGGCTACTGGTATAAATCTTGCTTACGTGCTGCTATCGTTCGATGCGGCACAAACAACCTCCCAGTAGCACTGACTCGGTTTAAAGTAAGTTGACTATAGGGAGTGTTTTTCAGGTTAACGATTGAATAAATTTAACACGATGGTCGCGATAACACTGATAACTACCATAGTGACCACTGGAAAATAAACCCGTGTATTGCCTGAGGTGTGCTTAATATCGCCTGGCAGATTGCCGAACCACGAAAAGGCATTGGGAAAAACCAGCCAAATGACCCCGACAACCACTAACACGATGCCAATTACAATCAGTATTTTTGCCATATAAGCCTCGCTAATCTTATTTTACTCTTTTGTCTCCACCATACATGCGCTGAACCTTAACCAGCTATTTCACCAAAATACAGCTGCTGTGCCACTCGAAAGGTATTGCAGTGCGCCTCGACCACATCTTCAATATTTTCAGAATAACCCCCACCCATGACGATAGCAACTGGAATGCTAGCGGCTTTTGCTTGCTGCAATACGTACTCGTCACGCGCCTTACAGCCTGCTTGCGTTAAGCCAAGTTTACCCAGTTTATCGGTCGCCAGCACATCAACTGCGGACTGATAAAAAATCATATCTGGTGCAACCTCAGTAATCAAGCGTGGCAGGGTGTCTTTTAATAACCTAAGATAGGTCGCATCGTCTGTATCATTATCGAGCTCAATGTCTAGGTCAGAGACTTGTTTGCGAAACGGATAGTTCTTGGCGCCATGCATGCTAAAGACAAAAACGCGTGGCTCATCCGCCATGATGCTGGCGTTGCCATTGCCTTGATGGACATCCAAATCCACGATTAAAATCTTTTGCGCCTGCCTGCGATTAAGCAGTAGATTGCTGGCGATACAGACATCGTTAAACACGCAAAACCCCTCGCCATGATCGGCAAATGCATGATGGGTGCCGCCCGCGACATTCATCGCCACGCCATATTGCTGAGCATATAGCGCGCACTCATAAGTTGCATGGGCGATATAGCGACCGCGCTCCACCAACTGCGGTGTCATCTCAAACCCAATTGCTCGTGCCGCCTTTCGCGGCAGGGTTTGGGTTTTGAGCTGATACCAGTACTCTGCTGTATGAGTGGTCAAAATCTCCTCTTCGCTTAAGTAGGCAGGGGCAAAGAAGTTATCTTGACTGATCGTGCCCTCACTCAATAAGCGCTCCGGAATCAAGATGTATTTTTGCATGGGGAAGCGGTGCTTTTCGGGCACAGAGTAGCGAAAGACGTCAGAGTAGGCAATTTTTAGCATAAGAATTCTAGCTTAATATTGATGGTTTTTTGGATATGCAAATAGATAGATGAGCGACCGCTAAGTGCGGCCTCATTGCGTAAACTATATGAGTGAATAAACTGACGCATTACTGAACAAACTGCGTCGGTAAAAAGAATGTGCGTGCATCTGATTGCTGGCGCAGCTCTGTCAGTAATGTCTGCATATCTTCAGCAGGGTCCTGATTATTAATCAAGTCGCCAAATAGCTCGCTTGCAACCGTGGTCATCGCAACGACGCTTTGTAGTGAGTGCTCAATGATCTCAGTATCGATACCAACCGCTTCGACATCGATCGCATTTTTGTAGCGTATTTCCCCATCATTGACATCCATCTCTAGGTTGCCAATCAGCATGTCATAGTTAATTTGAGTGATGAGTAGTAGGGCAGCGCTCTGATGACTCTCTGGTATCAAAAACGGCAAAATGCCATAGATTGCTAACAGTTTATTTTTTTCCTGAACACGAAACAGGTAACCACAGTCTATTTTTTTATGACGCATTCTTAGGGATAAATGATGCGATTGCTGGCTGTCGCCGGTTTTGGGACGATAGTGCGTATAGTGCCATTGCTTATCATTGAAGTACTGTTTTAAGCAATCAACGATGGGCGTCTCGTTATGATGTGGTGGGGCTGTGTTTTTTTCATCGGTTTTGAGCGTGGCATCAGGCGTTGGCAATTGATCATTGCCCGAATGAGAACCGTCTACAGGGCTGATGCTGTCCGCTGCTTGAGTACTGGTATTAGCAGAAGCCATCCTATTTTTCTTGCTCGCAGCATCAGTTACTGGCTGCGGGGCAGAAGCCGTCAATAATCGTTTGATTTTTTGCCATAAGCTGAGTTTATTGGGTTGACTCATAATAGTATGCTAACAAATAAAAGTTATAAATTAATCGTGATTGAGAGCCAAACCTTCTTTAATAGAAGGCTGTGCATAGAATGCTTCTAGCATGTCACGAATATGAGCCGTTAACCAAGGCGTTTCAATGGCGTCGTATACGATAGGTAATAGAGCGCTGCTACATTGCGCCATAGCCTCTTCATTGATATGCAAACTCGCCGCAATGGTCGCTATCGTGTCGGATTGATGATTGGCATACCAAGTATCAATACTCGCTGATACCAAACTGTGTAGATAGGGTGACAGTCGCAGGCGGTTGTAGCTTTGCTGGATGCTGGCTTCAATATGATCGATGCTGCTATTATCAGGTTCATCGCTTAAGTAAGTTTGTAGCTCACTGATTGGTTGGTCTTTGATACGATCCCAGCCCATGACCATCAGACGCGCCACTTCTTGATTTGACAAATGCGCTTGTGCATTGGCCTCAGCTCTGCGCGTCAAGTCTTTGATATTGCGATGCAAGTACGTTTGTAGTTTTTCATCGAGGTTTCTATTGGTCGCTTTCTCAAACGAGCTGCGCCCAAGCTTCATCAGTTTACCAACACCGCCCGCTTTATCAAGCGTGGTCTCCATAAAATCATTGATAGCGTGATAGAGCGTTTGGGTCAATAGATCCGCAAAGGTTTCGTTACCCACCAGTGTATGAATGAGGACGTTACGCTGCTGCTCATGGCTACCAATATAGTTAGCAAGGGTCTGAATTTGGGTGTCATCGACCAGCTCAGACAAAGGCACGTTGTCATTGACTGGATGATAGATAATAGTATGCAAAATATCACGGATATCTGTACGCATCACCTCAGTCATTGGCTGATTTAACAGCCAGTCTTTCATTAAATGCTGTAAATGGTCACAGGTGATGTAGTTGCTTAAGGGCTGAGCACCAAACCAGCGCCAAGCTTCCATCGATAAAGGCTCGGCCTGCTTGTGCAACCACTGCTGCATAAAATCAACTTGCGCGTCAATCAAGCTGTCTATCGTCAAGCGGCTGGTTAATGGTGCTTTTGACAAGTTGGTGTCTACATTGACACTGTTAGTCTCCGCATCTGGCATTTGATTTTGGCTATCTTGTGAAGTCTGCATAGGTTTTGAAGTCATATTTTGAGGTCGTATTTTTTGAAGTAAGAGTAATCGACAATTTGTTATACTGTGTGTTTGTGGTGAGCATAGGGTATTATGCCACGAACATTAGCTTTGTTTGTGATGAATATTGATTGCTGCTTGATAAATAACCAGAGGTTTTGATGACGGTTTTGGATACGCCTGTACTAACGCTTGATGAGATGACGGTTCAGCGCGGCGAGATACCGCTCTGTGAAGGGGTGACGCTGCACTTGTCAGCGGGTAGTATTTGTCATCTGATTGGCGCAAATGGAACCGGAAAGACCACGTTACTCATGCAGCTGGCAGGATTATTACCGGTTTTAACAGGTGAGATTTCTTATCAAGGTCTATCAGGTCTACCTATTCAACCGTTATATGTTTCGCACCAGCTGGGTATTCATCCAAATCTAACCGTGGCACAAAACCTGACATTTTTATTAAACTTATATGGTATCACGCCAAGCACGACTGATATTGACGATGCACTCACTTGGGTTGGGCTACAAGGGTTTGAAACGATCAGCTCGAGTCATCTATCCGCTGGTCAGACACGGCGCATCACACTGGCAAGATTGTATTTATTGACGCCAGCTGTCACACCGCTGTGGTTACTTGATGAGCCATTTACCGCGCTCGATGTCGATATGGTGGCACGTATGGAAGCACGGTTATGCGACTTTGCGCAGGCTGGCGGCTCGATACTCATGACCAGTCATCAGGCAGTAGGTGTCGCCAATCAAATGCTCGATTTGTCAGATTACATGGTCTAAATGTGACTGCTATCAGTACCATCAGTATCGGTAAAAGGATGAATAATGACAGACAGTCCAATGCAAGTGAGCACAACCATAACCGCGAATAAAAAATCAAATGTTATTGTCACAACGCCGCGCAGTATTGGGTTTATGCAGTTGTGGCGCCGTGAATGGCAAGTCAAGCAGCAAGGGGCGGTACAATGGTTGTACCCATTGGTACTGTTTTTAGTGATTATCACCTTGTTTCCACTAGCGGTCGGTAGTGAGCCTGCGCTTTTGCAGCGTCTTGGCGTATCAGCCGTGTGGATTGCTGCATTGCTGTCCTTGGTGATGGGTGTTGATGGCTTGTTCAAGCCTGCACTTGATAACGGTACGCTTGCGCAATTGGTCGTCGCCAAAGCGTCATTGCCGCTATGGGTGCTTATTAGGTTGGTCATTCACTGGATTTTTAGTAGTGGTATTGTGGCATTGCTTAGTCTGCTTGCTGTGCCACTATTTCAGCTTAGTTGGTTTGAGGCGGGGATATTGATGGCGTCTATCGTGACAGGCAGTCCGATGCTTTTGATGCTATCCGCAGTCGCCAGTAGCTTAACGCTGTCATTGAAGAATGGTGCGGTACTGGTACCATTGATTGCATTGCCAATGCAGCTGCCTGTATTGATCTTTGCCACAGGCGCGGTTGATTTATTTGCCACTGGACTGAATGGCTTACCTATCTTGGCGCTATTGCTGGCAGGAAGTATTATATCCGTTTTGGTCATGCCGTGGGTCATTGCGCTGACCCTAAAAATGACATGGCTCAATTAAGTACATTTGCGAAAGACTAAAAACCCAGTCGTCTAAATCCAGTCATCTAAACGCCATGTATTAACATTGTGTTGAAAACGGGCAATTTTGCTATAATAGTCAATTGAATACGTAAATACGCTTTGTAGATTCTATCCAGTGTTTAACGCCAGCAGGTGAGCTGATCGTGTGCTTTTGTAGGCCACGTCGGTCATGACCAGTAAGCTGTGTAATAGGTTTATTCCCATGCCCAACCTGAATAACGTCTCGTCTCCTAGCCTATGGCAGCGCATTTGGCAGGGCTTCTTGACCACCGTAGGCACCAAGCAGTTCTTTCAGATTTTTAGTCCTTGGGTCAAGTGGCTCGCGATATTAGCCAGTCTCTGTTTGCTCATTGGTAGCGTATGGGGTCTTGCTTTTGCGCCGCCTGATTATTTGCAGGGCAATAGCTACCGTATTATTTTTATCCATGTTCCAGCAGCCAGTCTTGCTATCTCTATCTATTTCTCCCTTGCCGTTTTGGGGGTGATTTATTTGGTGTGGAAGATTAAGACGGCCAGTCTGGTCGCGCAGGCATTGGCTCCGATGGGGTTTTTGCTTTGTGTGATCAGTTTGCTCACAGGGTCTATTTGGGCCAAGCCAACATGGGGGACCTACTGGGTATGGGATGCGCGTCTTACTTCAATGCTGATATTAGCGTTTCTGTATGCAGGGGTGATGGCGCTGTTTGCTGCTTTTGAGCACACGGCCAATCGTGGCAAAGCGGCTGCTATTTTATCTATTGTTGGTGCGGTGAATCTACCGATTATCAAGTACTCCGTAGAATGGTGGAATACCTTACATCAAGGTGCCACTTTTAGTCTGACCGAAGCACCGAAGATGTCAGCTGACATGTGGATGCCACTGTTGCTCATGATTATCGGTAGTTATTTGTTGGTTGCGACCATGGCGATTTATCGTACCAATACACTGATCTTACATCGTGACCAAGGCAAAGCGTGGGTCAAAGAATACATTCGTGCTCAACACAAATAACGGCTAGGAACCTACTATGCAGCCTTACTTTTATAGCATATCTGAGTTTGTCGCCATGGGTAAGCATGGGGTCTTTGTATGGTCATGTTGGGCGATTACCATCGGTGTGATGCTGGCCTTTATTATTTATAGTCGCAGACAAAGACAAGCGCTTATCAAGCAGCTGACGATTCAACAAGTACGTCAGGCACAGCGCACGACCAAAAAATCCACACCGATCACCAAGCAGTCTGACTGAGAAAATATATTAATATCAGGGTTTTAGCATAAGAAACTATATGCTTTTATTGACAAAAATATGACCTCGCGAGTAGCTATAGGGCTTATTGATTTGTCCGAAAAATGCTATCATATGATCATTAGAAGATTACGATTAGAAAGATTTTTTGACAATATTTCTTGCAAGCGTTTTTCTAATCGTCGTTTCTTTAATATTTTCTGTTTTATGGGCTAATTGTATTTAAAACAGAGACTCATCAACGAGGTAGAGGTATGAATGCAGTTCGTCGGAAAAAACTGACGTGGGTGATGTTTACGCTGGCAGGTGCAGCTGTAGCAGTCATATTGGTTATTTATGCTATCGGGCAGCAAACCGACTATTATTTTGATGCGACCGCTATCGCTCAAGGTGAGGCGCCTCAAGACAAGCGTATTCGTGCTGGTGGTATGGTGGTGGCTGGTAGTGTGCAGCGTGCAGCAGACAATCCATTGAATGTTGAGTTTGCGATTACTGACTTTCAATCAACCGTACCTGTGACTTATCAAGGTATTTTGCCAGACTTATTTGCCGAAAACTCAGGTGTGGTGGCTACAGGCAAGATGCAAGGCGATACCTTTGTCGCTGGTGAAGTATTGGCAAAGCATGACGAAAACTATATGCCACCAGAAGTCGCTAAATCAATGAAAGAAAACAATCGTAGCGGGGCAGTGCCTTCTTCTGAACAATATAATCCTGCCGAAAGAATTCATGAGACTGAAACCCTGCAACAGTAATGATGATAAGTATTGATGACATATAAAAAGGCCACCGATAGTCGGTGGCCTTTTTAATACATTGTATTTAGCTATTCAGCTAATGATTAGTCATCCCATTCAGGGCTATAATCAGGATGCTCAATCTTACGACCATCAGAACTGGCTAGCTTGCCGATTTTTTCTAATTCATCTGCACTCAACTCTACTTTGATGGCGTCTAAATTGCCTTTTAAGTGATCAGGGTTAGACGTTTTTGGGATGGCAACGCGGTGTTTGTCTGATAAGATCCATGCCAATGAGATTTGTGCTGGCGTGACGTTGTGCTTATCTGCAATCTCTTTGATGATATCGTTATCAAATACATCGCCACGAGCGAGTGGTGAGTAAGCTTCTAGCAAAATATGATGGTTATTCAAAAATGCCTGCAAGGTATCTTGCTTGATGAACGGATGGAATTCTACTTGGTTCACAACGATTGGTACATCCGCATATTTTTTGGCTTCGATGATGTGATCAATATTAAAATTAGACACACCGATATGGCGGGTCAACCCTTGCTTTTGCAGCTCACACAAGGCAGGGATGGTCTCAGATAATGGTACACGATCATCTGGCCAATGTAGTAGCAATAGATCGACATAGTCCACGCCCAAATTTTCTAGAGACTTTTTAGCTGCAGCTTTGAGCTTTTCTGGCTCAAATTTCATGTCATCTGGAAAAATTTTGGTCGTCAAAAAGAATTTATCGCGCGCCACGCCGGATTGCTTGATACCTTCGCCCACTTCTTTTTCATTTTCATACGCTTGAGCGGTATCAATGTGCTCGTAGCCCATTTCTAAAGCTTTTTTAACCACGTCTACGCAGTCTTGACCAGTTGATTGCCAAGTACCCAGTCCTAGAACGGGAATATTTGCTTGTCCTGCGGTACGAATATTATAGTTTTTAGTCCTCATATTTTTATCCTTATTTTATTTATAATTTATAGTATGTCTTGAGTTAAAAATGGTTTTAAACAAAACATTTAATACTAGTAGGAAAACTTAGCAGTTGTTTAGCTAATCTAATAATCAAGTTTGTCTACTATAAGAAAAACTAGAGCAAAGTGAAAGAGCGTGTGACGCATCCCTACAAAGGACAAACAGGCTGTAACGTGAACTCGATAACCTGTTAGGATGATAGGAAGCTTAAAAAGAGGTAAGATCAGCAAAACGAAGACATTAAAAAACGCCCACCACGGTTAAGTGGTGAGCGCCTATAATCATTGAGGTACCCGTATGGCTGGGCACTGATGATTTTAGTGTCTTATTGAGCCGCGGCTTCTGTTTCTACCGTTTCAGTACTGTCAGTTTTAGCTGCGGTATCAGTGCTTGCACTAGTGTCAGAACCCCAGATTTTTGGGTACTTGTAGCCAGGGAACGTTTCATGCGCGTACTTTTTGAAAGCCTCTGAGTTATAGGCATTGGTGACATCTTCAACCCATTTCTTACCAGTATCAGCAGATTTGATCGCTGACCAGTTCACATAAGCAAAGCTTGGCTCTTGGAACAATGCTTCGGTCAGCTTGATGCCAGAGTCAGTTGCATAGTTACCGTTGATCACGGCAAAGTCAACTTCATCACGCGCGCGTGGTAATTGAGCCGCTTCTAGCTCAACGATATCGATATCGTATTTGCTGTTGTCAGCGATGTCAGCTTTTGATGCAGTCAATGGGTCGATACCGTCTTTTAGTTTAATCCAGCCAAGATCGTCCATCATGACCAACGCACGAGCAAAGTTACTTGGATCGTTCGGTGCAGAAACACTCATGCCTTTGAATGCTTCATCTAGGCTAGACTTTTTGCCTGAGTAGATACCAAGCGGGGCGGTTGGTACTTGGAATACTTCAACGAGATCAAGGTTGTTCTCTTTTTTGAAGGTATCAAGATATGGCTTGTGCTGGAAAATGTTGATGTCCAAGTCGCCTTCTGCCAAGGCAAGGTTGGGACGAACATAATCAGTAAATGCAACTAACTCAACCTCATAACCCTGAGCTTCAAGTGTGCCTTTTACTTGGTTACGAACCATATCAGCAAAATCACCTTCAGTCGTACCGATAACAATTTTGGTGTGTTCAGGATCGATGTCACTAGTGCTCGCAGTCGTTTCTGCAGTGGTACCTTCAGTGACAGGCTCTTGGTTCGCTTCTGGCGCTGATGAGTTGCTGCAACCGACTAAGACCAAACCTGATACGCCAACAGCGGCAAATGCGGTGGCTAACTGACGGCTGATATCTGTTAATTTCATAATACGTCCTTAATAATGAATAAAATTGAGTAAAGCGTTTATCGTCGAAACATTAAAAAAGCAACATTATAAATAGTAATGCTGCTTTTTTGTGAGAGCTGAGATAAGGGTTGAGTGTTGCCAAAAATAAACCTAGTCGCTCGTAATGTCAAGTATTCTCTAAAGCGGTTTAACGTTTGTCTAAACGATTGGCGAGCCAGTTGCCAGACGCTTGAATCGATATCACCATCACTGACAACACCAGCACGATAAAAATCATCACCTCGGTCTGATAGCGATAATAGCCATAACGAATGGCCAAATCACCCAAACCACCACCGCCGATCATACCAGCCGCTGCTGAGTAAGAGAGTAAGCTGATACAAAGAATAGTGACCGAGAGTACCAATCCTGAGCGCGCTTCATTGAGCAGTACTTTGATGATTGTAAAAGGTCTGGCGCCCATCGATTCAGTTGCTTCAATAATACCGCGCGGTACTTCACGCAAATTTTGCTCAACCAAACGCGCAAAATAAAACGAACCTGCAATCGCAAGGACGAGAGAGGCGGCAATCGGACCGATACCAGTACCGACGATAGCTTTGGTAAACGGACTCATCGCAATCATCAAAATCACAAAAGGGAAGGCGCGCATAAAGTTGGTAATGGCGCCAAGTACGCCATAGAGTGTCTTGTTTTGCAAAAATTGTCGGTCACTGGACAAAAACAAGAATACGCCAAAGAGCCCACCGATAAGGATGGCGACCGTGGTTGAAATACCAAGCATGATAAACGTATCAACAAACGCACTCACAATCTCTTTGCGTAGGGCAAGCAGCTTGTCTATAGAGGCGGATAATTCAGTACCAGTTAACATATCTATTTCTCCTGCCTCATTAGTCCTCAACGACTAAGCCTTTGCCAATCGGGGTAGTTGCCTGAATCAGACCATCTCGTACATCGGCCACTTCTAATAGCTGACCTTGATGTAATAATGCTGCGCGATCACAGAGTCTGCGAATGACGCTCATCTCATGGGTTACGATGACGATGGTCACACCAAGTTGCTCATTGATATCGCGCAAACAAGTCAGCAAACTGCGAGTCGTTGCAGGGTCAAGCGCACTGGTTGGCTCATCGGCCAGCAATACTTTTGGACTCGGGGCAATCGCGCGGGCAATACCGACACGTTGCTTTTGCCCACCGGATAGCTGCGCAGGATAATGTCCAGCGCGATTAGTTAAATCGACAATCTCAAGACATTCCATAACGCGTTTATGAATATCGCGGCTAGGATAGCCTGACACTTTTAAATTAAATGCTACGTTGTCAAAAACCGTTTGATTAGACATGAGATTGAACTGCTGAAAAATCATACCGATATTATGACGAGCAATACGCAGTTCACTGGCAGATAGCGTGGTCAAGTCAGTACCGTCTATCACCACTTGGCCTGAATCTGGACGCTCAAGCATGTTAATCAAGCGCAACAAGGTCGATTTACCTGCGCCTGAATAGCCCATTAGACCAAAAATCTCGCCTTGTTTGATAGTCAGAGATGTCGGCTCAACAGCAGTAAACCAATGTGGTTTGCCGTCTTTGTCTTTGATTGATCGGTCGCTTAAAAACCTTTTGGTCACATCGTTTAAGACAATCATGTCATTCATGGAGGGCTCAAAATTCAATAAATTTTTTAATGGTCATCGTGTGTTGTTATGCTTCTATTACTAGATAAGAAGCCCATCAAAACGACAATAGTCAATAACCGTATAATAAGGGGCGGTAATATAGCATATTATCAGTCACTTTGGATATGCACATCCGTGACTGACTTATGATGAATAGCTATTAAGGAAGGAATGTTTGAGGGGTATCAGTGGAAGTAATATCAACAAAGTAACGTATTTTCAAATATAGCTGACTACTCATGCTGATTGTAATGAGGGTCATGTTCAACGGGTATGGCGACTAAAAAGCGAGTATGACCGTTTAGCGTATCAGTAGTGATCCGCCCTTGATGCGCGGTGACAATCTGAGAAACCAAAGAAAGCCCCAACCCTGACCCTTTATTCTTTTGCTGTAACCGTACAAATGGGCTAAACACTTCTTCGCGTTTTTCTTCAGGAATACCTGTGCCTTCATCAATCACCGCTAGTACTGCATATTTTGGTAGGGGACGTACCGGCTCAGTTTTTGCCTTTTTGAGATGCTTAGCAAATAAGCCTTCTTTACGCGGTGTGGCTGCGGCTTCGTTATTATTTTGGGTGTTGGCTTTAGCACTGTTTTTCGCTTTATCTTTGCTGCCATTTTTGTGGATAGTTGTATCAGTTGCTACTTTGTCAGTTTTTCTATTGCTATCGTTTTCAAGAGCATGCGCACGATTGTCGATTGTTCCATCTGTAGATTCGATAAGATTATCATGTACGCCTTTATTAGAGTCTAGAGTGTCTTTAGAATCAGGAACGGCCTTCCAAATCACTTTATCTAAATCGGTGCTAGCAATATGAGCATTAGGTTTTACAGAGCTTGGGGTGTTTTTAATAAAGTTAAGATCAGCATTTACATCTTCATCGACTGTTAGATTTTCGCCATTCTTGTAGATTGGCGGTGCTGGCAAGACAGCTATTGGCTCGACTGAATCAATTTTGTCTTTATTGCTCAGAGTAGAGTCGGCATTTTCGGGTGAAGCAGACTCCTGCTCATCACTATTGGTATCAAGCGACCCTTCATAAGAGTCAAAATCCAACAAGCTATTATAATCGGTGAAACTGCTAGAGAGCACGGTCTGCAATAGGTAATCAGGAACAGTGCCAGCATCTTCGATAGTCTGAACGCCGTACAGTAACACGGTAACGGGCGGCTTGCCATGAAGCATGGCATTGGTCAGTAGATTGCGAATGAGATGAGTCAACATTGATGATTGACCATCAATCATGATGTGCTCACCAATCAACGTGGCTTCAGGATAGTGCTGACGTTCTTGATTGACCAAATCGTATAAATCCAAGTTTTCAATTTGCTGCAAGGCATGACCTGCGTCTAGACGGCTGACCAACAATATACTTTCGACCAAATCATTGAGACCTGACAGATCGCGAGTGATGGCATGAGCGCGTTTATCAAACTTGGACTTGGTATCTGCTGGCAGCCCGCTTGCCAACATATCCATCATCTCAATCTGCAAGCGAATACGAGTAATCGGCGTGCGTAGTTCATGAGAGGCGTGCGCCAGTAGTAGATTATTGGCATCGACAAGATGTTCAATTTTTTGTGCTGCTTGGTTGAACCCTTTGGCCAGCGAGGCAATTTCATCGTTACCACGAGCGTTCACTCGTACCGTAAAATCACCATCACCCAACTGCGCCATTTGCTGGCTTAATTGATCAATACGCCACGTCATTGTACGGGCAATCAGCCACAACACTCCTGCCATAATAATGAGCAGCAGCAACGTACCTGTAAACAGATTAAGGGCGGCAGAGAGAACCGGTTTTTTGGGTGGTAGGCGTGACTCATACAGCAAGGTATAGCCTGTGCTGCTATACACTTGAGCTTGCTTGGTCGGAGACGTATCGGCAAGAGAGGGGAATACACGTGAAAACAATGAAGGCGTAGGTGGTAGCTCTAGTGGCAAGTCGCTATTGTCAGTTTGCATCAACAACCGACCTTCGCTGTCGTACAACCCCATTTTCGCCTGCAAAGACTCATCAAAAATATCAAAGCTTTTTTTGACAACAGCTAGCATAAATCGTGATTGTAGGTGATTGTCCTTGCTGATAGAGATATTTAGCTCATGCAGAAAGGGATCAATCTGACCCAAAATCTGCGTGGCCAATATCTCTGATCGGATTCCTGCGTCCTTGTCATGCACCAATTGGGTCAATAGCACCATAGCAACTGCAAATAAAATAAGTGCCAGCATAACGCTGGCAAATAGTTTGGCAAATACGGAACGAAAACCCAATTGCTGCATTAAACAATCTCTGTTATTGGACACTAATATCGACTGAGCTTAATATGCTCTCTATCGATTAATCCGTCTTTTATGATCAAACCTGATCAGTGGCAAATTGATAACCAACACCGCGCACCGTGATAATGCGTTTTGGTTGACGTGGGTTGTCTTCGATCAAAGCACGCAAACGTGAAATATGCACGTCAATGGCACGATCGATGTTGTCTGAGCTGTCGTCGTTTGGCATTGCCTGCCAAAGCTGCTCGCGATTTAGCACTTTGCCAGAATGGGTAGCAAAATAGTGTAGTAATTGGAACTGATGTGTCGTTAAACGTACAGGCTCATCATCGATAGTAACTTCGTGACTGTCAGGGAACACACTCAAACGACCAAAGGTTAAGCTATCTGACTGGCTATCTGCTTGGTTTGGCTGCTCATGACGGCGGATAACAGCACGGATACGGGCGAGAAGCTCACGCGGCTCGAAAGGCTTTGCGATATAGTCATCAGCACCCATCTCCAAACCTAACACGCGATCAGTTGTATCCCCTTTTGCGGTCAGCATAATAATAGGTACTTTATTGGTCATATTATTCTTGTTGCCACGAATTTTTTGACATACTTGCATGCCATCCATGTCAGGTAGCATCAAATCAAGTACGACCAAATCGATATCACGCTCTTTGGTATCTAACAGATCAAGGCCTTCTTGACCCAAACCTGCATGATGGACGTCATAGTAATTCATGGTCAAATAATCACTGATCAGCTCTGCTAAATCTGGATCATCTTCAATCAATAAAATCTGCTTGCTCATGGGATATCCTCTAATTGTTCTTATAATTTGCCAAAGGTCTAATGTGTGCTAGTCGCTTAACTATGATAACTATGATAGAAGTATCAATAGTTTTTACATTCTATGCCATTAAACCTCTGAGCCTCTAAGTTTTCAGGTGTTTTAGAGTACTGAACTATCATGATGATAAAAATACGTAGTGATAAAGATAGTCCTAAATACTCGGATAGTGCTATATATAGTACGACTATATTGCCTAATGATGCTGTTACAAAACAAGATAGGCTTTGTTAATGTTTCTACCAAATGTAACTGTCAGCGTGAATGGCTATGACACGATGACTTTTTTGCCTTCAGAGTCAATAGGTAAGTCAGCCAAGCAAATTAAACTATCGTTACTCACACCAGCAATCAAATATTGTTGCGTGGTCGGATCATACTCAACAACCTCAATAGGCTGGCGTGTCAAACGCTGGTCTTGGCCAATAATCCAGACATTGGCGGTCAACGGTTTAAGCGGCATATAAGGCGGTTTTTGTAACTCTGTTAAGTCAACATCATGTAAGGCGCGCTTGGGCACGATAGTACCTACGTCTATTTGTCCATAATTGACTCGCCCCGTGACCTTTATTTCTGGTTGTAGCTTGTCACGGCTGGCTTCATTGTCAATGACGTTAACATACACCAACAGTTTTTTTGGCTGGCTGGTAGGCACAAGCTTACTGACCTGACCTGTAAACTTGTCAGTGATACCTTCGGTCGTAAAATTGACAGTCTGACCAACTGAAAGCTGAGGCTCCGCTTGAATGGGTAGTGTCGCCGCAAAGTGCAATTTGGTCTCGTCACTAATTTCTAATAGGGGCGTGCGCGCCGCCATTTTTTCACCAGTTGTGGCATATAGGTTTTCTACACGACCTGAAAAGCTAGCAGTTATCGTCACCAAATTATATTGTGGGTTCGGTTTTTTAGTAGCAGTTTTTATACCATTACTATCGGCGTTATCACTATTATCTGTCACAAGGTTTGCTGCTGACGACTCTTTTTTATCATTGTTAGTATTATTTACATTAGCATCATTATCAACAGATAAAGCCTTAGTAGAGCTAGAGTCAGAATTGTCGTCAATACTTGGTGTATTCTCTGGTTTCTTATTATTGGTAGTGCTTGTCACTATCTCTTCTTTAGAAGAGTTGGCTTCTGTAGATGTGTCTGATTTTACGGTAGGATCACTCACCGCCGCCAAACGCCTGACAACTAGTAAAGGCGTACCTTTTTCTACCCATTGACCTTCGCTAACGAACGTTTTTTCTATATTGACGGGATGTACTGCAAAAAATTTGGTTTGTTTGATAGGCTCGATGCTACCTTGCAGCCCTAGACTTGGCTGATAACGGGAAGACTTTATACTGAGTATGTGTTCTGGTGTGATCGTGACACTATCACTGGTAATGACAACGGGGGAGTCTGCCGTTGCCGTGTTTTCAGGAGCGACTGATTCATTCTCAGATGGTGAGGGTTGACAAGCAGCAAGCAATAAAACGCTGAGCAAGTAGAGGCTTTTTTTGGAATGTTTAAAGGCTGTCATAGCAGTCACCGTTATAGTCGTCGTTTCATTATATAGTGAATAGATACGCGGTGGAACAATTGCGCCACACTTACTAATCTTAGATGCGTAAGCGTTTGTCATAAGAAAATAGATGAGGTTGCCGACTTATTAAATAAGAACAGCGGTTTATGATACTCATTAGTTAGAACATTAATTCGCTAATGACTGGAAAAGCATCAATAACTGTGCTAAAACAAACATAACGAAATACTGTGATACATTTTTATCACAAAAGAAAATTATTCAGCAATGTGGTTATTGATTCTATATAATGCAGGGATATCATAAAGTTGGTTGCCTCGTTGTTTAAATGACGTTGTCACTGAAAGTAAGTGAGTTCAAAAACTTTTGAGTGTTTTAAGAGATAATACGACTTTGCTTGATGGTTATAGAAGTAAAATATCAGGCCTAAAAAGCTAAGAATCGCACTCAATTTTATGAGCTTATTACGAGCAAAGTGCGTATAGTAACTCATGTTGACGCTGTGTTTGATGGGCAGACACTGATAAAAGGTATTCACTGTCATAAAAGGTCTAATGAAGTCTCAGTCTTTTGTATTGGTCTCATATTGACTGATATCATGACTTAAGATGATTGTTAGAGCTTTATATAGACAGAGAGCGTTACGAATAAATAGTCGTTCATAGGATAATGATAATGGAAAATAATTTTGAAGGTTTGAAAGTAATGGTGATTGATGATTCAAAAACCATTCGCCGTACCGCAGAAACCTTGCTACAAAAAGCGGGTTGTGAAGTCGTAACCGCTATAGATGGCTTCGATGCCTTAGCAAAAATTGTTGATAACAACCCAGATATTATTTTTGTCGACATCATGATGCCGCGCTTAGATGGCTATCAGACTTGTGCACTCATAAAAAATAACCCTGATTATGCTAATAAACCCGTGATTATGTTGTCATCTAAAGATGGCTTATTTGATAAAGCCCGTGGCCGCATCGTCGGATCTGATGAGTATTTGACCAAACCATTTAGTAAAGATGAGCTTTTTGATGCGATTAACCAGTACCGTTAATCAGCTCTATAGACTCAAATATAGTGATTGCTAAGATTAAAAATAATGACTCACTATTTAAGTGACTAACATACTAAGTGACTAGCATAAAAATAAATCACGAATAAGATGTTGGCCATTATTTTCAGTCGTTTTATCAACAATATATCCTCATAGATATTTTAGAAAATAAAGGAAAATCCTATGGCTACCGTTTTAGTCATTGACGACTCACCATCAGAAATGGCGAAATTTCGCGACATGCTTTCTAAAAATAACTTTCAAGTATTAGAAGCATCAAATGGCGAGCAGGGCTGTCAGATGGCAGCTGATCATCTGCCAGATGTCATTTTAATGGATGTAGTAATGCCAGAAATGAACGGTTTTCAGGCTACGCGAAAAATCACTCGCGGCAAAACCACCGCTCATATACCTGTCATTATGATCAGTACCAAAAATCAAGAAACCGATAGAGTGTGGGGCAAGCGTCAAGGTGCCAAAGAGTATATGAATAAGCCAGTCGATGAAAACGTATTGGTCAATATGATTCGCAAAGTGATGGAGTAACTTGTGGCCTCTAGAGGATTCATTGAGCTTCTGCGTCTAGCAGATTTGGCACGTGCGCGCAAAAGCGGTCGCCGCGGTGGTCAAGAGTTTGATTGGCAAGGGGTGGTATTTGAGATTGGTGGTCAGCGCTTAGTTGCTCCTATGGGTCAGGTATCAGAGGTGTTATCCATGCCAGAATACACTAGCTTACCTCTAGTAAAGCCTTGGATGCTAGGTATTGCCAATATTCGCGGACGACTACTACCTTTGACGGATTTGTCACGCTTTTTACAAGTGCCAAGCCGCTTGCCACAGCTAAGCCAGCGCAAAGTTATTGTGATCGATCACGATAATAACTTTTCAGGGCTACTGGTCGATCAAGTGCTTGGTATCGAACAGTTCACTCAGGAACATTACCGCCCAGAAGCGATTGATTCCAATTCACCATTTGCACCTTATAACCATGGTAAGTTTTTGAAAGACGAGCAGGAGTGGTACGTTTTCATGCCAAGCTTGCTGGCACAAGATCTGCAGTATTCAGATGCTGCGATATAGTAATCGACAATAAAACATCTATTTATTCGGTAACGACAGATTAATAGCGGCTGACACGATACAGTGGAATGTCAGTATTTATACAGGCTTTGCTAATCATTGTTTTGATAACAACAAGATTGTCAAAGTCAGTCACGATAAGACTTTGACGATTGTTTGAAAGGGATACGCAAGATGAGTGATGTTAAAAGAAAACCTGTAGCTGGTACAGGCAACACAACTGTAGAAGGCAAAGAGACCAATAATACGTGGAATCTATTATTAGGATTTTTTATTCTGCTGAGTGTGGTCTGTGTCGTTTGGTTGGCTAACGCGGTGTTATCGGTGAGTCAAGACTTTACTAACTTTAATCAAACAATTGTTTTACCAGCACTTGTCTTTGCTATTGGTGCTTTGGGTATTATGTTTGCCTCGTATCAATTGCTTAAGCAACGTGGGGGATCGGAGCGTTTGCTGATTGAAAAAGAAACCTTACGCCGCCGTCAAGAAGCAGAAGCAGAGTCTGAACGAGCTCGTCAAATTCAAGAAGAAAATGAACGTAACCAGATCGCTATTCTACGCCTACTTGATGAGTTAGGGGATTTGGCAGAAGGTGATTTGACGGTCAATGCTACCGTGTCAGAAGACTTTACAGGGGCAATTGCTGATTCAGTCAACTTCGCAATTGACCAATTACGTCAATTGGTCTTGGTTATTAACAGTACTGCCGACCGAGTTGCACAGTCTTCAGATCAAACGCAGATGAACGCTGTTGAGCTTGCTGAAGCTTCTGAACATCAAGCGCAAGAAATTGCTGGTGTATCAGCCGCTATTAATGAGATGACCGTGTCAATTGACCAAGTTTCGAATAATGCGTCAGAGTCTGCGACGGTTGCTCAGCGTTCAGTTGCCATTGCCTATAATGGGGCAGAAGTTGTACAGCGTTCGATTGAAGGTATGAACGTTATTCGTGATCAGATTCAAGAGACATCGAAACGTATCAAGCGCCTTGGTGAGTCTTCTCAAGAGATTGGTGATATCGTTGGCTTGATTAACGATATTGCAGACCAAACCAACGTTCTGGCATTGAACGCCGCCATTCAGGCATCGATGGCAGGTGAGGCTGGTCGAGGCTTTGCAGTTGTTGCTGATGAGGTTCAGCGTCTGGCTGAGCGTTCAGCGAATGCGACCAAACAGATTGAAACGTTGGTAAAAACCATTCAGGCGGATACTAATGAGGCTGTTATGTCGATGGAATCGACGACATCTGAAGTAGTACGTGGTGCTCGTTTGGCAAAAGATGCTGGTGAAGCACTAGAAGAGGTACAGAGCGTTTCTAACACGTTGGCTGACTTGATTCAGAACATCTCAAATGCTGCATTACAGCAGGCTGAATCTGCTGGCCATATTTCTCATACTATGAATATCATTCAAGATATTACTTCACAAACCTCATCTGGTACGTTGGCCACAGCACGTTCTATTGGTGAGTTGAGTGAAATGGCTGCCGCACTACAAGAGTCGGTTACTGGCTTTAAAGTATCGAACGATGATGAATTGTTAGATGATGAAATGATTAACTCTGAACAAACCTTATCAGAAATTGTCTAACCTTTTAGCTTGAATATTGAATCGGTATTGATACGTCTTTTTGTATAAGATTTTAATTAAAATGCTGTATAGGTTCTGACGCCGTGCAGCATTAATAATAGCAGGCGACGTGAACAATCATATACAAGCAGAAAAGGCTCTATCTAATACATTTGAACCTGTATGGGGTGATGAGATGATACAGGGCGATAGTGCTAATTTACAGCAATGGCAGAGATATATAGAACAAGAGATTGGCTTTATATTGCCAAATACGCAGCTGCAGTGGTTGACCAATGCCATTGACCACACAGCAACATTAAATGGACTCACTACTCAGCAGCTCTGGTATCAATTACCAAAGAATAATGAGATTCGTCAGCAGCTATTAGACAAAGTGCTCATTCATGAGAGTCGCTTTTTTCGTCATAAACCTTCTATCGATTTCATCACACGATATGCAATAGACAAGTGTGCAGATGACAGGAGTAAGCCCTTTCGCATTTGGAGCGTTGGTTGTGCAAGTGGGCACGAGACTTGGTCACTGGCCATGAGTCTGACAGCAGCGCAGTTATCCAATCATGTGATACTGGGAACAGATGTGAGCGAGCAAGCGATTACAAACGCGCGATTAGGACAATATGATCAACGGCAGTATTCATTAATTCCTCAAAATTGTCAGCAGTTTGTTTACCCTTTGATCACCAAAAATGCAGGTAATGAGCTGAGTATGGCTGATACTTCTAGTAAAGTAGAAAGGTCTATCAATACTCAGTTTGACTGGCAAGTAGCGCCAGCTTTACGACCTTATGTTAGCTTTGCTCTACACAATGTTATTGAACAAAAATCACCCACTTCGCATCTTCAAAATGTGATTATCTGCCAAAACATGCTGCTGTATTTTCGCAAGTTTGATCAGCGTGATATTTTGGCATGGCTATCAGAGCAGTGTGCGGTAGAGGGATATATTATATTGGCTCCAGGTGAGGCGTTGTTTTGGCGCCCTTCGAATATGCGCCGTATTGCGCACCCACAAGTGAATGTGTGGCAAAAAATTAGTGCCTAAATTAGTGCCTAGACGAGTTAGGATAAACCTATGAAAAAGCAGCCCAATGACATAGTGACGCTTGAGTGGTTGTCGCCACTGCTCAATCAGCAATTATCACAGATATCTGATGGCTGGCAATCAGGTGCTGATATCGACAGTTATCAACAGATGACATCGCACTACTATCAAGTTAGTGGTGCGCTGACTATGATTCGCTTGCCTCTACTAGCAGATCTTGCCAATAAGTTGAGTTTTATGGCGAGCTTGGGGGCTAGTCACAATCTGTCTGCTAGAGACTGTCAAATAGGCAAGTTTTCTCATAAGTTATTGCAACATGCGCTCAATCAATATACGCATCTAGGCAAATACAACCGTGCTCTAATAAATAAGGCTACTAATGAGCTTGCTCAGATACTATCGCAACGAGGTGTGGAAGCAGATGCATTTATAGATGCTACTGATACCCAGCATGCGCATCTAAACAATGATGATACTCATGAAGATATGGTTCATGAAGATATTGTCAATAGCATTCAGATCGCAGTACCCACGAGTAATGTTACGACCAATTTAGAAGATCAACACTATCAGCAGATGTTACTGGTGTGGCGACAGCAAGTACAAAAATTGCTGGTTGCCAATATGAATCAGGCACCTGTTCTACAAATTTTAGAAAAAGTTAGTCAATATCTATGGCAGAATACTCAAGACAATGATTTACAGCGTCTATGGTATTTGAGCGAGTTGTGGCTGAGTGATCTTGCCCATAATGAAGCGCCATCACCTGAATATTATGCGCCACTATTAGGTCAGCTTGATCGCGTCATAGAATCTGCTACTCAGCCCACGCACTTATCTTCGAGCCTTGTTAAAGGCTTGATCAACAGTGTCTATATTCAGCTCATCTACCTAGAGAATAGTAGCGAGCGAACTCAATCTACCCTTAATGAGATATCACAGCGTGAGCCTGCGACCTTACGTTTTTTAACGCGATTGCTCAGTGAGATTGAGACTCTTATCTTCAATCTAGATAAGCCAGATACGCTAATAAATCCTCTACGATATATAAAGAGCCAGCTTGAGAGTCGAGGTTGGGTGCAATATGCGTCGCAAGTTGAATCGATCCTTACAGATTTAGAGCAAGCACGCTTATCAGAGACAGAGTTTACGCAGCAGCAATGGCACATAGAGCGCAAGTTACAAGAGCTATATAGTGCTATTTACGATACCGAGCAGGCAATATCACTCAAAATTGGCGCTTCTTCTTCTTCTTTTGCTATTATACCTGAAGCGTTTGATAGCAGTGATGTAAAGGATGAAGGTAGACATGAGTCAGTTTCTACTGACAGTGACTTACGTGAGCTACGTATTGCCGTTGAAGAGATCAAGGAAAGCTTTAACGAGTATATACAACGTCAAGATATCCAGTCTTTACCAGTCATTGCTGACTTTGACAAGATTGCCCATGCTTTTGATGATATGGGACTGCCAGTCATTAGTGAGACGATAGAAAATATAGGCAGTATATTCACACAACTGCTCACTCATGAGGTTGCTGTACTTAGCTGGGATGTGACCCAAGCCTTGGCGGAGAGTCTGACCTCGATTGAATTGTTACTCGACTATCTTGCGCAGCAAGTCTTTGATCAAAACTTATTGACGCAGGCAAATGAGTATGCAGCGAAAGCATCACAGCTTCTTAATGCGTATGCGAAATCACCAGAAACAACTAACGATACATGGCTGACGCAAAAGCCAGTCGCGATGAATGTGCTTCGTTATGATGATAGTGGTGAGATCGCACCTGTGACCAGCTCAGATAATGAAACGGTGATAGCAACGCAAGATACCACTGATACTAATCCTAATGTAGAGAGTGATGCATTGCTGCGTGCTCGTGAACAACTCAAGCCTGACAACTTTGAAGTTGATGAAGAGATTCGTGATATTTTTATCGAAGAAGTGAACGACGTCATTACTGATTTAGAAGATTTTCTTCCTATTTGGCAGCAGGATTCACAAAATCTAACACCCTTGACCGAAGTCCGTAGAAGCTTTCATACCTTAAAAGGCTCAGGCCGCATGGTTGGTGCCTTTAGCATCAGTGAGATGGCGTGGTCAATAGAAAACCTACTTAACCGTCTGTTGGATAAGACACTCCCTGTAACAGACGATGTCGTACGTCTGGTAATAGAGACGGCGGAACGTTTGCCAGTGCTACTGACAGATTTTGCCGCACAACAATTACCGAGCTCTGATCCTGCTATTACTATTCTGAAAAGTCGTAACCTAATGACGCAGCAGCCTGTCAATGCTGGTTTAGATACGTTTGAGACTGGAATCACTGAAACATCAGCTGAAGTAGCGTTAGGTATCGATGACTCTGATTCAATGGATGATGTATCGTTAGAAACATTACTTTCGAGCGTTGATGGTGCTGAAGGAGCAGATTCTGAAAGCAATAATACAAATATACCAGAATCGCTATCTGGTTTAGAGATTCCAGCAGTACTTATCCCGTTTATGCAAGAAACCGAGCAATTAGCAGCCGATGCGAATGATTCAGATCCTGATATTAAAGAGATATTTATAGAAGAGGCCGAGGAAGTACTTGCCGAAATCGTACCTTTATATGAAGGTTGGCAGCTAGCATCGACTGACCTTGCCGCTCTAAAAGATATCCGTCGCGGTTTTCATACTCTAAAAGGCTCTGGTCGCATGGTGGGCGCTAATTACACCGCCGAGCTAGCATGGGCGATAGAGAATATGCTTAATCGCGTATTGGATCATAGTGTTATTGTCTCAAATGATATGTGTCAGCTGATGTCAGATGTATTGGCCGCTTATCCTGAAATGTTAGTAGCATTTGAAAATAACAGCCAAGATTACCCAGCTTTAGTGCCCTTATGGATTGCCTGCGCCAATGCCTATAGTAAGCAACAGGGTGATGCGTTTAGTTACTCTCGCTTATATGAGCAAGCAACAAGCCATTCTGAAGCTGAAGCTGAAGCTGACGCCGCGCAAGAGCCTGTATTGATGACTAGCATAGACGAAGACAATCCTACCTATGATGAGACTAATGAAGCGATAGACATGACGCTACAGACCTTCCATTCTGTCAACGAAAAAATGGCAGAGGCAACTGTTGTTTTAGCGCCTCAAAGCGAAGAAGAAAAAGCATTTTGTAAGATATTTATTGATGAAGCAGAAGAGTTACTTCATCACATTGATCAATTTGTCAGCGACAATCAAGATCAGCAACTGATTGAGATAACGGATGAAATAGTACGTGCATTTCACACATTACGAGCCGCATCTGGCTCCAGTGCTTTGGCTGCTATCAGCGAAGTTAGCGCAGCGATAGAGCACAGTTTGGAGCTATTGCATCAGCAAGATATAGCGATGAGTGCCCAACATCTAGAGGCTTTAGCGCAATCTGCCAAGCTGATAAATGGTTATTTAAGTAGCTACAAACAAAATATTCAGCAGCGTAGTGTCATAGTAGAAGATTCACACAGTCAGCAAGAGCAAGACATAGCGTCATTGCAAGCAATGCTGGCTGAGCAGTATGTCATTAGTGATGCTGATGCGACCGTTGTTACTAATAGCAAACCAACGATAGAAGAGCTATTAGATAATAATATCGACACGTTGTTAGATGCTGAGTGGGGGTTAGAGGAGGCGCTCGGTCATGCTGAAAAAGAACACAGTCAAGACTATATCGCGCAGCAAATTTCACAAATCACCTGTTTAATAGATAAAGCTCAAGCATTTCCAAAATTCATTACCGTTCTGAATGAGCTAGGTAATGCCTATAGTTACCTGAGTGATAATATTGATAAAGCGAGAGATAGAGATATTCAATCTATTCTGCTATCAGGTCATGCCCAGTTGATTGGGCTATTCGATGCCCTAGCTGGTAGTACGTCATTGAAAATAGACCAGCAGGTAATGAGTGAGCTACAAGGTATCTATCAAAATGATAACCTTGACGATAACGACGAAGGCTTTGTCGTTCGAGCTATTTCAGCACCTAAAATCCAATTTGAAACGATTGATACGGATATTGAGCTATTAGAGATTTTCTTAGAAGAAGCTCAAGAACTTGATAACGCCCTAGATGAGAGTTTCAATAAATGGCGTGACGATATTACTAATATCAACTCGCTAAAAGTATTACAGCGTCATTTGCACACCATTAAAGGTGGCGCACGGATGGCTGGCATTCGTAGTATTGGTGATCTAACTCATGAAGCAGAAAGTGTTTATGAGTCTTTTGTAGAAAACAGACGAGAGCCGACGACACAGTGGCTTGAGATTATGCAAATGGTGCAAGACACGATGTCGCAACAAGTGATGCATATCGTGAATCATAAAAAATCCTTTTTCACCTCAGAGCTGATTGAGCAACTAAGAACGTTTGAAAAAGAAAAAACCTTACCAGAAACGGTAGAGCTGATCATACCAGTACCGAAAAACTATTTTGAACCAGACATTCAAAACGTAGTGGCGGATGAGGCCATTAGCAATACCGAAACATCAGAATTGCTCAGCCTAGACACTATGATTAAGCAATCATGGGCTAATGGGTTGCCTGATCCAGACATATTATCGGTGTTCTTAGAAGAGGCGGAGGAGCTTACCAATCGTAATAAATACCTGCATTTGTTCTTGAACGACACAAATAATACCACAGCATTACAAGCACTTCAGCGAGATCTGCATACGATTAAGGGCGGTGCCCGAATGGTGACTGCGTCCGGTATCGCTGATTTGGCTCATGAGATGGAGTCGGTTTATACGGATTTTGTGAGTAACCGTCGTCCCCCTACTCAGAAAGTATTAGAGTTGCTAGTTGCCAGTCATGATTGGCTTGCTGATGCCGTATTTATACTTCAGCATCATGTCAATCCGCCAACGCCTGCACTATTGATCGAGGCGTTAGAGCAGTTTGGGAGAAATCCTGATAGTCTCAAACAAGTTCCTAAAGAATCCCTACAGTCTCAGCGCGAAGCAATTTTGATTGCCAAAGAAAACCAAGACCCTCACTATCTTGCAAAAGATATTAGCGAGATGCCATCTATGTTCAGTAATACCAATAAGGAGGACGACAGCACTAGTAGTAATGAAATGATTCGTATCTCAGGTGGTCTGATTGAGCATATGATTAATCTATCTGGTGAGTCAGCGATTAACCGCGCCCGTATTGATATGGGTATTAGTAGCTTGACCAACAGTATCGAAGAGATGGGTACAACGGTACAGCGACTGGCAGATCAGTTACGCCGTATGGAGATTGAGCTTGAAGCTCAGATTTTGTCACAAATAGATGATGAGCTGATTGATAATGAGGATTTCGATCCTCTCGAGATGGATCAGTATTCTTCACTGAATCAATTATCAAAATCATTGACAGAATCTGCCTCGGATTTGGTGGATATTAACCATACTCTATTAGAAAAGACTCGTGATAGTGAAAGCCTGTTGCTACAGCTATCGCGGACACAGACTGAGTTGCAAGATGGGCTGATGAATTCGCGTATGGTACCATTCACGCGTCTGACACCGCGTCTTGAGCGTATTGTTCGGCAGACGGCTAATGAGTTGAATAAATCGGTTGAGCTGACCATCATCAACGCTGATGATGAGATGGACAGAACCATCCTAGAGCGGATTACCTCACCGCTTGAGCATATGCTACGAAATGCTGTCGATCACGGTATCGAAACCACATCAGCACGTCTAAAAGCAGGTAAAGAGCGCAGTGGTAATATTACGCTTGAGGTACATCGTGAAGGTAGTGAGATTGTCATCCAACTATCAGATGATGGCCGTGGTATCGATGTAGAAGCGGTAAGAAATAAAGCGATCTCTCAAGGTCTTATTGATGCAGACGATGACAGTCTCTCTGATCTTGATATTATGCAATATATCTTTAATGCTGGGCTGAGTACTAGTAAGCAGGTGACACAGATCTCTGGACGCGGCGTTGGCATGGACGTTGTTATTAGTGAAATTCGTCAGTTAGGCGGTGCGGTCTCTGTTGTCTCCGAGCTTGGCAAAGGCTCTAAATTTACGATGCGCTTGCCATTGACTGTTGCTGTTTCTGATGCGCTGGTTGTGCGCGCCGCAGATCGTTACTATGCAATACCATTGGTACAGATTGAGCGCGTGGTACGGGTTAACCCAGAAAAGCTCTATGACTATTATCATTCAGATGATGCTACATTGAACTTTGAAGACACGGAATATCGTGTACGCTATCTCAACGAGATCTTATCTGGTAATAAACTGAACGAGCTGGTGGTTAATACCAACACCAGTCTGCCGCTGATTATTATTAAAAACCGCACAGGGCAAAATATTGCACTGCAAGTTGATCAGATTGCAGGATCACGTATCGAAGTTGTTGTTAAGCCTCTAGGACAGCAACTATCAAACATACCAGGTATTTCAGCGGCTACTATCATGGGTGATGGCTCGGTAATGCTCATCCTAGACTTAATTGCATTAATGCGTAACGCACAGCTGGTCAAAAACCTCTCAAAATCTGCGAGTACCAAGCGAGGACGTATCGCCACCAAATCAACGATACTGGTAGTCGACGACTCAGTAACTGTACGTAAGGTAACGTCTCGCTTCTTGGAGCGTCAAGGATTCAATGTGGCGGTTGCAAAAGATGGCATCGATGCAATCGAGATACTACAAGATACAACACCAGATATGATCTTGTTAGATATCGAAATGCCGCGTATGGATGGATTCGAGGTGGCGACTCAGGTCAGATTCAATAGTCGATTACAGCATATCCCAATTATTATGATTACCTCACGTACTGGAGAAAAACATCGTGAGCGTGCTCTAGAGATTGGGGTGAACGACTATATGGGTAAACCATTCCAAGAAAAAGAGCTTCTTGAAAAAATTCAAAGACTACTAGGTGAAGAGGTTAGCCTAACTAATGACGGATAATGCACGTGTTTTAGCACTGCGGCAAAAAAGCAATCATGATATCAAAGTGCTGGTGATGGCAGAGGATCATCGCCAGCGCTTGGCTTTTTCAGATACCGTACGTAGTTGCGGCTTTACCCTTGTAGGTTGTGTGTCAAGAGCACAGTGGCAAGAAAAAAGTGAGCTGTCTAATGCAGATATTGATATTTGGCTGATAGACAGTGATTACGACGACAGTGTAGCAACCGCAACAATCGCGTCAAAATCAGCGGCTGTCTTGGTGGGCTTTAGCCAAGCACCGTATCTCAATGAGGCACAGCAATATGGTAAATGGCAGCGTAAGTTAAAACGTAAACTTGCAAAGCTTTTAGCACTACCAGCCCTGATCGATACTCCCGAATACAAGGGCGATGACACTGAAAGAAGCTGGCAGTATGTCGTGTTTCTGGGCGCGTCTATGGGCGGCCCTAGTGCGGTAAAAGAATTTTTAGACAATGTGCCAGCGACACTGCCAGTGTGTATTTTATTGGCGCATCATTTCAATCAGACCATGATTGGTACGTTACCACGGATACTCAATCGCCATAATGATTGGCGCTGTGAGGTTATCGCGTCCTCGCAGCGTTTGCGAGCAGGGCATTGCCTCATAGCCCCTATTGATAAGCAAATAGTCTGTGATTCAGCTGGTAGGGTCATCTTGTTAGATCAAGCATGGAGCGGTGAATATAAGCCTGCTATTGGTCAGATTCTAAAAAACACCAGTGATGTCTATGGTAGCGATCTAATCAATATTATATTTTCGGGTATGGGCAATGATGGCTCTCAGTATTTGGATATGGTTCAAGACAACAACAGCCAGTTGTGGGCGCAAGACCCTAGTCTGAGTGCATGTCCGAGTCAACCTCAGGCTATTATTGACTCAGGGTATTGTGGTTTCGTTGGTAGTCCGACAGATTTGGCAAAAAAACTGACTGATTATATTGGTGAAAGGGCAGCAAGCCATTCACGCTAACTGATTGTGAGCGACGTATGAAACAAATTTTGAAACACTCATTTGAAGCGGTAAGTTTACTGACCACGAACAATGGTATGCTCGATGTGACTATCGTGCCAGCATCTAACCAACCCGATTGGATTATTCCGAGCAGTTTGATTTTGAGCGTCGACGATTATCAAGAGCGTATATCCAAGTATCAGTGGCAAGAGCAAAATCTTGCTGTCTTTCACTTGTTACCGCAAGATAGAACACCAGAGAAAGTCATCATACTAGAGGGTAATACCACCGAGCATCGATTTGCTTTGCAAACGGCAGGTGAGTTGCGCCAATTACAAGCCCGTATTTCTGACGTCAAAGATACAGAGCTTCCCGAGCAGTTTGCGGATACTAGCGTTGATAAAATAGAAGGGCAGTCTGACGAAAACGTTGTGCTCTCTTATCTGTATCAAACCGTTATGATTGACGATAATGTTTATTTGGTACCAGACTTGGACAAAATTGCGCATCATTTGGTGAATTTAGATGACTAGATTCTCGTCTAAGTTTCAGTTATGCTTCACCTCATAGGTAGTACCCGAGCAATGCTGATTACTTTTTGTTATTGAATGAGTTGCTGCCCTATATATAATATCAATTATAAATAACGTTTAATAAAAACTATAGAGCCGCTCATGAATAATTCTAACGTATCAAAATGGTCGCTCAGCAGTCGTATATTTCATTGGATCAGCGCAGTTTTATTATTGATCACATGGGTGATGATACTGCTGCATGAAAATCTCGATAGCAATCTATATATCGGATTTCACAAAGCGTTTGGGATAAGCTTGTTGTTTTGGATGATTGCGCGAGTTATCAACCGCATCTTTACCAAAGCGCCACCGTCTATACCAATGCCAAAATGGCAATCGATGGTCTCTAAGCTATCGCATTTTGCGCTCTATGCCATTCTGATCGCTATGCCGCTTGCTGGTTTATTGATGACTGTATATGGTGGTCGTCCTGTCGATATCTTTGGTTTATTCCAAATACCCGTGTTTGTGACTCCTGATAGGAGTTTGGCCCGCTTTTATAATGATTTACATACCGATATTATTTGGCCAATGATCATCGGTTTTACAGCGCTGCATATTGGTGCTGCCTTGTATCATCAGTTTATTAAAAAAGACAATTTAATATCACGTATGAAATGATCTGCTATTGATCAATGCTCGAATGCTGTATACAGCATGCCGTACCAATAAACTTAAAGATGCAAAAAAGCCCTAAGTGCATTACTTAAGGCTTTTTAAGTGATAAATGAAAGTGCTTACGGTCTAAAGGTCTGGTTACAAATTTATTTTTTGTGTTCCGGTAAATTAATGTTCATCTCTAACACATCTAAGCTGTCTTCTGAGCGATGATTGATATTGACATCATCAATCTGCACGCCATTCACATATTTGTTGACCACTTCTAAGATTTCACGTTTCATTTTTTCGATACGATCAACCGTTAGGCGGTTATTTAGACGATTTTCGCTAGCAACGATAACCTTGAGGCGTTCGGTAGCTAGATTGGCACTGCCTGCACTACTGCCATCGTCAGTACCGAATAGGCTACTCCAAAATCCTTTTTTCTTAGTCATCATTAACCCCCAAACCAGCGCTGTAGTAAACTCTTTTTCTTCACATCAATATGACGTAGTGGACGCTCTTCGCCTAAGAAACGGGCGACGATATCATCATAACATTGACCAGCAACAGAGTCGGTATAATGAATAACAGGCTCACCGTGGTTCGATGCTTCGAGCACAGAATGGCTCTCAGGCACAACGCCGAGCAATGGTACTTTTAAGATGTCATTTGAGATAGTGTCGATGTCCATCATCTCGTTCGCAGCAGCACGTTCTGCATTGTAACGAGTGATAACCAAGTGCTCACGTACAGAGCCTAGGTTTTCTTCAACCTTTTTCGTTTGACTTTGCAAAATACCGATGATGCGATCCGAGTCACGTACTGAAGAGATCTCAGGGTTGGTAACAATGATGGCTTCGTCAGCGTGATACATGGCCAACTGTGCACCGCGCTCGATACCAGCAGGTGAGTCACAGATGATATAGTCAAACTGTTTAGACAGCTCATTCATGACCTCTGCGACACCTTCGTCCGTCAATGCGTCTTTGTCACGCGTCTGACTAGCAGGAAGGATATACAGGTTTTCAAGCTGTTTGTCTTTGACAAGTGCTTGCGACAAGCGTGCGCTACCGGTAATGACATCAACGAAATCATAAACAATTCGGTTTTCACAACCCATGATCAAGTCTAGATTACGTAGACCTACATCAAAATCAATTACAACCGTTTTATAGCCACGCAATGCTAAACCAGCGGCAAAAGAGGCGCTAGTCGTGGTTTTGCCTACACCGCCTTTACCTGAAGTGATTACAACTATCTTCGCCACAATGGCACACTCCTATGAATCAATGGGATATCTTTTATATAAATAGCACAATTGCATGGTATTTATCTACTAACTATATATGTACTATCTGCGAAGATAGCCTAGCATAAATATACAAGGATTTATAGCAAGTCTATATTAAAGCAGAAAAACAACTGAGATATGAGCTATAAAGGGCTTTTGCTTATAAATTTTACAGTTAATGGCGATAATTTTTAGCCGTTTGATAGCTATTTAAATATACGGCAAATAACGTTAGAACCAACACTTAATAATAGCCCAATTGTAACGATTAATTTAATATATCTTGTTTTATTTATCTGACACAGCAGCTTATATAATTACAGCTTACCTTACCCAGTTTACTTTACTAGACAATCACCTAACCGTTTATTATTTTTAACTGAGCAATAATTAAGCTTCATCCATTACGATAAATACTAGGCCTTCACCTTCCACAAACTTTACTTGCACAGGTTTGTCTATCACGTGCTCAGGTAGGTTGTCCCGTAAACAGTAAGTTCCAGCTACAGACACGAGGGAGGGGTTAAAGACTTGGCAAAAAATGCGGGCATCTTTGTCACCCGTTGCGCCTGCCACCAAGCGACCTTGCGCACGTCCATAGACATGTAAGCTGTTGTCAGTGATGGCTTCAGCACCGCTATTCACACTGTTTGTCAAAATCAAATCGCCGCCGACATGGTTTAAGCTTTGGCCTGAGCGTAGCATCTGGTCGTAGATGAGGCTGGTAATATGCTGAGCACTTAACAATGTCTCATCTGGAAGACTGGAGATGGTGGTTTCAGTGGCAGATATATTTGCCGCACTCTCGGTGCTAGTAGCGTTGACTGATTCTGTGCGATTATCTTCTTTAGGTTTATTGGACGGTGTAGGGGCTGTTTTGCTAGGTACGATACGTTCAATGCGTTTACCATCTGCAGGAAAGATGGCCAAGCGCTGCTCACGCGCTTGATCATCAAGTAGGCCTGTCACCACACCGATCGGCTGTAGTCCCCATGACCATAATAGCTCTACTAAGGCAGATAAATCTTGCTCGACGTCGCTATCGAGCAAGATAGGAATGTTGCTTGATTTATTGCTCAGTGTCTCAGTAAGCTGGGCTTCAATAGCGCCCAGATCGCTGGTACTAAACTGTAAACGCGAAAAGGTCAGCATCTTGCCATATAGGGCTAAGGCTGGTGCTGCGCTTGCAGTCTGATTATTATTGTCTGAAACTGTCATATATAAACCCTTAAAAATAATTCTGTCGCTGTATTCACGGTGTCATTTTTATTATCGTGTCATGTTAGTAGGCATACTATAGATTGAGCATGTCTTGGTGTTTCCATTGTTGTACTTTTACTTGTGCTTCAAATGCAGTCAAACTGTCATCAATGATACTCGAAATCAGAGTATCAAGTGCACTATTATCGGTGTCTATTTGCGCAATACCACTGGCAATCGCCACCATCAATGCGTCAAGCCGCGCTGGATCAAGCAGGCGCTTATTTAAGGCATAAACAACGTTTTCACCGATGTTGTGTCCGACATGCTGCAGTTGTGATTCGATCAGGCTACCCGCGATAGGAATCATGCGCAAATAGCGTCGCAGCTCAGGAGTATTGGCTAGACCTTCTTCAATAGCGTTGCCCATTTCGCTGGCTAATAGACTGCCACCACCTGATGAGGCAGTCAGCTCCTGTAGTTTTGGTGCAAGCTCTGAGCGCAGAATAGATAATACAGCCGCTTCAATCTCAGCACGGTTGCGCGTGATGGCTGACTCGATAAAAGATTTGTGCGTTTCAGGGTTGGTCAATTCCTGCCTAAAATTTTGGATGGTCGTCAGGATGACACGATCAGAGAGCTCTTCTAATAATAGGTCAATATAGAACTTAATACGATTGATCCATGGCTGCGGGAGTACTTGGTAGCCAAGCTGGTACAATCGGCGTCCGATAACAACGGCTCTAAATAACCGTAACAAACGTAGCTGCGGAAAACAGCCTAAGACTTCGTACCAGTGGACAAAAGGGAAGAAAAACCAGCGATAATAGACTTTTTCTTTGATTGCGATTGCCCAGCGTAATAATAATTCAGCAACCAAAAATATGGTAAAAAACCCACCAGCGGTACGCAACGGCTTATGCAACGTCGCCTGATACCAACTTAGTCCTTCGCTGACTGACAGCCATTGTGCAGCATTGACACTAAAGTCGCTCATCAATACAGCATCCAGACTGATCAGCAGAAGATCAATACTGATAGCGATAAGCATCACGATATCATAAGTGAGCTTTAAACGACTGGGTTTTGGACGGTTTGGCCTTGGTGGCTCACTATTTGCAAGATGAGGCGACACCGGTGCAGTTGCAATAGGCGGGCTGGTAGTAGGAGAGGCGGGCACAGTCATACCTTATAAATGATAAATGGCACAAAGAAATGAGTAAATTTTTGACGGCTATTAAAAATAACCATCAAAAATCGATGCGTACATGATTAATCACATTATCAATGAATAAGGCCAAAAAACAACCCATCTATGATTAAAAATCATGCATAGCTACTTATAAAGTAATAATGATCATTTGCAACGCGACTATCATCAGTACAGTGCTCACGTATCATCATTAACCTCTGCGTTATTGATTACTCAAGCGCTTATGGCAGTATGACTAGATTTTGTCCGTTATCGGACTATGAGTGCTGCGTCTTTTAAAAGTTATGTGATGACTTACGGCGTAAGTGAGTCATTTATTGAGCCGCTTGAGTTTTAGGGGCTGTCTCAAAATCGGCCAGCATGTCGGTGATGCGCTGATCTTTTTGACGCCAGATGTGTTCAACCCAATCAAACATCTGCGCCTTTATTTCTTCATCATTTTCATAGCCGCCTTGCTTAATACCTTCAAACAGCGCATCTGGTATATCGATATATCTTAGATCCACGCCCAAACGTTTGATATTGCCTTTCCACAGATCGCTATAGCTTGGTACGCCATCAGGATAGACGATGGTCATATCCAGTATGCCATCGATATCCTCGCCTAGGGCGTTAATCGCAAGGGATAAGCCGCCTGCTCGTGGTTTTAGCAAGTGCGTATAAGGAGACTGCTGTTTGGTATGTTTGGCCTTGGTAAAGCGCGTACCTTCTAGATAGTTTAGCAAGGTGAACGGCTTGTCTTTTAAAAGGGCACAGGCACGCTTGGCCTCTTCGATATCTTTACCTTTGAGTGCAGGGTTTTTGGCGATGGCTTCTTTAGAGTGTCTGCGCATCATGGGGAAATCTAAAAAGTAAAAAGCTTGCCCAACGATGGGAATATAGATCAGCTCAAATTTAGTAAAGAAACGCGTCAATGGCAGGCGCTTTTCGCCAATGTATTGCACGATGCTGGTATCGACCCAAGATTGGTGGTTGCTGACCAGAAGGTATTTACCATCGATGCGAATATCATCTGGTAGGCTGATACGCCAATCTTTGCGAGGCAGCATATCATCGATTAGTGCACTGTTGCTGCTGATCCAGTAAGTCGCGATTTTGATGACCGCTTTATCTGCAATAGGTGCACCGGTGATGACTTTGCCGACACCCATCAACCACAAAGGAATACTACCACCAAAGCTATTGGCAGTGATAACGCTTGCTGCTGTCGCTAATGAAACCGCCTTACCCAGTTTGGGCGTGCGTTTGTGCAGTTTTCGAATGGTAGATGTCAGTCGCATGCTTAATCCTCTTGGTTCAGTTTAATTAATAAGTACACCATATATTTCACAAGTCGATGTTTTAAATATTGCCAAAACTGCTCATATGATTGATGACCAATAATCCAGTGGACTAAGCGCTAATCATAGAAGCGTTGCTGATTAATTCCTGATACAGCGGTCATTTGACGATGAGAAATTTGGCCACATAATTTTAGCAGAAACGTTTCGCAGTGTACGAGTGTAAACGTGACTAGTGATAACAAGGAACAGGTATTGGATAGTTTAGATGCTAAGAAATACCGTAAAGTTAATCTGCACTTCTCATACATAGGTGTGACAAAATATTACACAGTGTTAGATTGTAATTGCCATAATAATGATTAAAGTAAATAAGTACTTAATAAGATTAACGGACAATCTTGATAAAGCACGATTTATAATACTTTAAACTTATAGAGGAAATATCATGCGTAATACATTATTAATTGCAGCAGTAGCATCAGGTCTAGCACTTAGCGGTTGTACGACTGATCCAAACACTGGGCAGCAACGTTTGAATAAAGCTGCATTGGGCGGCCTAGTTGGTGCAGCAGGTGGCGCAACTATCTCAAAAGCAACAGGCGGCGACAAGACTGGTCGTGATGCTGCTATCGGTGCTGCATTGGGTGCTGGCGTTGGTTATTACATGGAGCGTCAGGCTCGTCAGCTTGAGCAGCAAATGGCTGGTACAGGCGTGACTGTTAACCAAGACCCAACCACCGGTAACATTGATCTTGTTATGCCAGGTAGCATCACTTTCTCGTTTGATAGTGCAACACTTAACTCATCATTCAAGCCAACGCTAGACAAGCTTGCTTCAACCATGAACCAGTATAACCAGAACACCATCACGATTGCTGGTCACACTGATAGCCAAGGTTCAGCATCTTACAACATGGGTCTGTCACGCGACCGTGCTTACTCAGTTGCCAACTACCTAACTGCTCGCGGTGTTGCTTCTAACCGTATCAATGTAGTTGCTTATGGCGAGTCACGTCCAATTGCTACCAACAACACTGAATCTGGTCGTCAGCAAAACCGCCGTGTTGAGCTAACGGTTAATGCACCACAAAGCGTCAACTAATCGACAGTTCTATATAGCTATTTGATAGGTGCAAATGATTTTCACGCACTTATCTAGCAAAAAGAGTCAGCGATATGTTGGCTCTTTTTTTATGCGCTAAATTTTGATTGAACAAACTCGATAGTTAGGATAGCGAAGGTATAATATCTGCTGTCCAAAATAGAATAGTGCTCGTTTAGTATTTGATAACATTTTATAAAAGGATCATAAAGATTAATGATTATTAATATAGAATTAAGTATTGATAATGATTATCAATAACACTATAATTTATTAGTGTTTTATTACTGAATAGTTACAAGCTTGATAATATGCGATAAGCATAAATATACGAGATCAAATCAGCTGATTAAGGCGTGATTTGATAATCGATATGATGGAAGCCATTTAACCAAAACGAATTTTGCTATCTCTTTGAGGATTTGTATGACGATTACCACAGAAACACGCCGTAAGATTTTACCAACTACTTTAGCTGTTGCACTTGCAGGATTGTTAATGGTATCGGGCTGTACCAAAAAAACCGAAGAAGACACTGCTGCTACTGAGACGCAGACAGAGGTTGTAAGCACAGAAACAGGCGATAACACAGAGATATCAGCTGCCGAAAAAGCACATATTGATAGGTTAGTCATCAGTTACGCAAATATGGCCCATGCAGCCTACAAGGATTCACTAGAGACAGCCAAAAAACTCCAGACAGCGGTAAATACGTTTGTGGCAACACCGACACAAGCCAACCTTGATGCTGCCAAAGCTGCCTATAAAGCGGCTCGTCAGCCGTATTCGCAGACGGAAATTTTCCGTTTTGATGAAGGATTTGTGACGGCAAATGATAAGCGCGCGATCAATAGCATTGATAGCTGGGAAGGTCAAATCAACGCTTGGCCGCTAGATGAAGCGCTGATCGATTATGTCAGTGATGACTATGAAGGCGAATATAACAGTCAAGAAAATATCATCAATAGCGATAGCATTACGGTCGGTAGTACCAAGCAAGATACCAGTACAATTACACCTGAGCTGCTTGCCGACATGAACGAGATTGGCGGTAGTGAGGCTAATGTCACAACGGGCTATCATGCGATTGAGTTTATGTTATGGGGTCAAGATACCAATGGCGTAAAAGAGGGCGCGGGTAATCGCCCGGTCACTGATTATGTGACGGAAGCTGGACAATGTACCAGCGGTGATACGGTCAATGAAGATGCCAGTATTTGTGAGCGTCGCGGTGAGTTTTTAAAAGCCGCTACTCAACTACTGGTGGATGATTTGACGGCGATGGAAGCTCAGTGGCAGCCTGATACCGAAAATACCTTACGCAGTGATTTGATGGCGCGTAAATACGACAATGGCCTGCGTCAGATTATGTACCAAATGGGTAGTTTAGCACTGGGTGAGTTGGCTTCTGAGCGTATGCAGGTCGCTTTTGTCACAGGGTCTACCGAAGATGAGCATGAGTGCTTTAGTGACTTGACGCATCTGAGCTATGCCAATAATGCCCGCGGTATCCAAAATGTCTTTAATGGTAGCTACCAGACAGTCGCTGGTAAAACAGTCGGTGGCTATGGTGTTAAAGACTATCTCGTTGACAGCAGTCATGTAGAGGAAGCTGATAAACTGGCCGCTGACTTTAGTAAAGTCGAAGGTGCATTCAACGTCATGGTTGAAAAGGGCGAGAAAGAAGGCATCAAAATTGACCAAATGATTGCAACGGTTGGTCAAGCAAGTCAAGAAGGCGTTTCTGCTGAAGAGCAGAATATCCGTCGCGGCTGGGTAGAAGCGGGTATTAATAGCTTGCAAGAGCTGACCGCTGGTATCGAAAATGCCGCAAAAGCCGTTGGTATTGATAATCTTGATGCAGATGCAGGGTCGCAGTTTTAAGTAGACACCAAGTAGCTAAAAGGTGCTTATTATCTGTATAAGACGTACCTTGATAAAATGATCAGTTGGGTAAATAGACGTTATCAACGATGGTTGGCAACGTCTATTTATCCGTTTCAAAATAGGCCAATAAGGCTATATTCTGAACCAGACTATCGATACCAATGACAACGTGATCGATATCGACTTGATGATTCTACTCTCAAAACTAAGGCGCTTGATGTTTATGAAAGCCATCTATCCAAAGTATTCTGTTTTTCTTCTTCCTTCTGCCATAATACAAAATTTGCCATCCAAGCTTGCACTGCTTATGATGGGTGCAGCGGCGCTAAGCGCTTGTCAGCCAGCCGATAGCGTGTCTAACGACGCCTCAAATAGTGAGCATGCCGCAAATGCCAGTGAAGACGAGCATCCGCTCACCTCTGAGCGTGTGGATAACATCGAAGCACTGGCTGGCGTGCCGATGCAGCAACTGGTCAGTTTTGATCCGCAAGAGATCAAGCAGGGTGGGGACTCTGGTATCAGTATTACCAGTGCTGAAAGCTACTCTAAGCCTTCATCGAACCTGACAGCGTCGCGTAAGGGTTCGTTTTTTATCGGTAATGCATTCTTTAAGCAGCCTTGGGTCGTCGCTCCTGCCAGTACCGACAGTCGAGATGGGCTTGGTGCGCTATTCAATGTGGCGGCTTGTCAATCTTGCCATATCAAAGACGGCCGTGGTCATGCGCCCATGACTGCCGATGATGATGCGGACAGTTTATTGCTTCGTCTCTCTATGCCAGCAACGACGGATGAGCAGCGTCAGCAGTTACAGGACTCGCTGATTGAAAAGGTCGTTCACCCTATGTATGGTGGACAATTGCAAGATCGGGGTATCCAAGGTGTCCCTGCTGAGGCCAGAATTGCAGTACAGTGGACAGATAAGCCAGTCACTTTCGCTGATGGGCATATTGAGACGCTACGTGCGCCAACCTTTAATCTGACCAACCCCGGTTATGGCGCTTTTGATGAGGCGATGATGGTATCACCACGAGTGGCACTGCCTATGATTGGGCTTGGGCTGCTAGAGCAAATACCTGAGGATGATATTAAAAAACAAGCAAGCCATAAGGGTAATAGCGACATCAGTGGTAAGTTCAATTGGGTGATGGATCCACAGACTGGCAAACGTGCGCTTGGACGTTTTGGCTGGAAAGCCGGTCAAACCAAACTGATTACCCAAAATCAAAGTGCTTTTAACGAAGACATGGGTTTGACATCAAATATTCGTCCTCATGAGTCCTGCATGCCGACCCAGACCGTCTGCTTAAATGCGACAACAGGTGTTGATGAGCAAGGCAATGGCAAACCGCCCGTTGAAGTGAACGACGATGTTGCCAAGTTTGTGGAGTTTTATACCCGTAATTTGGCAGTGCCGCACCGCCGTAATGCGGATGATAAGCTTGTGCTGGCGGGTAAAAAGCGTTTTTATGACATGGGCTGTCAAAGCTGCCATACACCAAGATATCAGCTGCCAAAAACTGACGACGATCATCTTGAGCAGCATAGACAAGTGATTTATCCTTACACCGATTTATTGCTACATGACATGGGAGATGACCTTGCTGATCGTACTATCGCGGGTAAGCTACCATCCAAAGACGCTCAAGTTGAGTTTTTAGCCAATTCTTATGAATGGCGCACGCCCGCACTTTGGGGCGTGGGACTTGCGCAAACGGTTGATCCACAAGCGACGTTTTTGCATGATGGACGCGCTCGTACGCTGATGGAAGCGGTTCTTTGGCACGGCGGAGAAGCCGAAAAGCAACAGCAACAAGTATTGAAATTAGACAAGCAAGGTCGCGCCGAGCTAAATGCGTTCTTAAAGTCGCTATAATAAGGTCACTGTAATACAGTCACTATTATAAAATCAGCACAAAAACGCTATAAATTATTACCTATAACATTACCGAGAAATCTATGAAAATAAATCACGCTTTGGCGATGGCGCTATCTGCATTGAGTGCCGGTCTGCTGATTAGCTGTGTTAAACCTGCCGACGACAACAAATCTGCAGAAGTGGATAGTCAAGAAGTTGCAAAAGACAATACAGCTACTGACAGCTCAGCAGAAAGCAGCAAGGAAAGCACTGAGCAGATCGTTGCGGTAGATATCAGCCCTGAGACTCAAAAAACGTATTTGACGCATGTGGCAGAGGACATTGTCCTTCCTGCGTATGCTAATGCCGCAAAGCAAAGTGATCTATTAAATGAATTGGCGCAGAGACATTGTCAGCAAGCACCCGTCAGCGGCGCTGAGCTACAGGCATTACGCGCGCAGTGGTTAGTATTGGCACAAGCGTGGTCGAGTGCTGAGATGATTAATTTCGGTCCTGCGACTGCCAGCATGAGCAATCTGTACATCAACTATTATCCTGATGAGCGCGGCTTGGTACATAGCGGTGTGTCTGATTTGATTGCTGCCAATCCAACACTCACGCCAGAGCAGTTCGCGGGCGAAAGCGCTATCGTACAAGGTGTACCAGGACTAGAAGAAGCCTTGTTTGCCAATGAGAGCTTAAATGCTGGTCAATGCGCCTACGTCATTAGCGCCAGTGGTGCTTTGAGCACGCGTCTAAAAGACATCGAGAAAAACTGGCAGCAAAACGCGACTGAGTTATTGGCGATAGACAAGTCTGCTGAGAGCGATCAAGGCTTGAACCAATGGTTTAACTCGCTATTGTCATTAGTTGAGACCATGAAGTCTAATGCTATTGACCAGCCGCTCGGTCTGACGGGTAAAGCAAAAGGTCATTTGCCAGCGGCTACGGCTGGTCAAAGCCGCGCTATTATCAATGCAAAACTAGATGCCATCAATAAAGCCATGACAGATCCCGTATTGACGGCGATACTTAATAGCAATGATGAGAGCACAGTCGCTAATAATCTATCGACGGCATTGGCTGAAACGACCACTTTATTGGCACAAATGCCAGAAGATTTATCAGCCGCAGACAAAGACGATCAACAAGCGTTATATGACCATCTCACTACCGTCACTCGCTTGATTAAACGCGAGCTGATTCCAACACTCGGTATCCGCGTAGGCTTTAATAGCACCGATGGCGATTAAGGGATGTTTATTACTAAAGGCAATACGATGTCAGAAGATGAGCGTCATGACAGATCAGATGAGCCAAAAGCCAGTTCAATAAGCCGTGAGCTTTTGACGACGTCAATGCTCACGGCAGTCGGCACCGCGGCTCTGGTCGGTATTCACCATCATTATCGTAAGCAGCAGCATCCTGATGCCAGTTTACAAGATTATGTGGCGGGTATGCGAGCGCAGTTACAAGCATTACAGTCGGGCGTTGGGTCAACGCCAAACCTTAAAAGCTTTCGCTATGCTTGTCAGCAAGCAGCGGTGACATGGCAGCAGGCTTATCATCAAGCGATAGATGATGAGAGTAACGTGCTTGATCTTACTGCTGTGCATACGACGACCATGCTCGCACGGCCTGTTCGCTGGGTCAGCGGCGTTGCCTCTATGCCAAAAAATAACGCGTCATTGAATCAAAATGAGCATGACTTTGGCGTGGTAGGTATTGATGCCGATAGACAAATCGTTTGGCAGACGACCATGCCTGAGCGTGTCCATGACATCGTTGTTCAGCCTACAAATGTATCTGAATCTCAAGTTCAGGATAGCAATGTCGACCAAAGGCGCGACGTCGTCGTCATGGGTCGGCGTCCAAGTGAAAAATTCTGGGTGCTTGATACCTCAAATGGACAAGTACAACATGCGATCAAAGCGGATTTACATCGTCATTTCTACGGCCATGCTTGTTATAGCTTAGATGGAAAATTGCTTTACGTAACTGAGAATGACACAGTCAGTCTGGCAGGTAAAATCGGTGTTTATGATGCTAACAACGCTTATAAAAAAGTAGCAGAATTTAACTCTTATGGCATCGGCCCGCATGAACTGATTATGCATCCTGATAGCGAAACACTAGTCATTGCAAACGGTGGCATTAAGACTGAGCAGGCCTCACGTGAAGAGCTAAATTTAGACACTATGCGACCATCGCTGGTCTACCTGAATCGTCATGACGGGGCATTGCTTGAGCAAGTGACGCCCGAGCATAATCAGATGAGCATACGTCATTTAGCGATGCACAATGATGGCACTGTCATGATCGGTATCCAGTTCCAAGGCGAAAAGCATATCAATGTACCGTTAGTACTGACTCACCAGCGCGGTGATGTTAGCTTTGCGCCACTGACTATGCCAAACAATCAATGGCAACGCTTTCATCAATATATTGCGAGCGTCGCCGTTGATAGTGACCGTAATTTGCTTTGTGTGACCACTCCGATTAGTGGCTGTGCGGCAATTTATGACTTACATACTCGAGAGTTGATTGATGATGTGAGCTTGCCTGATTGTGCAGGGGCATCCGTCCTATCCAGTAATAGTGCAATCACCAATAACGTAGATGATATTAAACCGTCAGGATTTATCATCAGTGATGGGCAAGGGCAATTGACAGCGTTAAGAGTAAGTGTTTTGCCAGATTCAAAATTGAATGGTAAAGATGATAAGCATATTAGTACAGACAGCCAATTGCATAGAATGTCCTTTGATAACCATTTGCAAGCGTTATAATACGTAGCCATTGGCACAGTTACGGCCATTGAGGAGATAAAACATTAGCTTGGAAATCCGTTTAGATACTATTAGACAGCAGCTCGCACAGGCAGATATTGAGCTACATATCAGCAAAAAGCGTGTCAAAAACATCAATTTTCGTTTAAAGCCGCATGTCTTGATGGTTTCTGTACCACTGCATATTAGTAATTCAAAAGCTGCTGACGCGGTGGCGCGGCGAGTGTCTTGGGCGATTAACCACCATCTACAAGTGCTAAAGCAACACCAGCGTAAAAAAAGCGCGCCATCAGGTCTTACAACTTCTAAGAACCCTGTCTATCTATGGGGCACTGAGCAGACCTTTATGTTAAGCCATGATGAAAAAATAGCATACTATCGCCAGCAGCTCTCCGATGTCATGCCGTCGCTATTTGAGAAATGGCAGCCAATTGTTGGTGTTCACGCCGATGAGATACGAGTAAAAAAAATGCACACACGCTGGGGCAGCTGCAACACGCGCGCAAAGCGAATTTGGTTGTCCGTTTATCTTCCTGCCTATCCTATCGAATGCACCGAATACGTCATCGTCCATGAACTGTGCCATTTGCATCATGCCAATCATAGCCTTGCATTTTGGCAAACGGTGGCGAGTGCGATGCCAGATTATCGGCAATGGCATAATATACTGGCAGGCAAGACAGGGCAGTTGGATTGAGAGATCCATACATTGAGTCCATTAATTCTTTGAGCGACTTTCCCATCTAAATGAATTTCACTGTGTGAGAGTAATTTGTCTCCCTTTTTTCATCCTATTTAAAACGGCGACACATGTTGATAAGACTGATATGATAAGAAATAACGATACAAATCGTGTCGTTTAAATCCAATTTTATATACAAGGATGTCAGATGGAAAACGTCAATCAAGCTGAGTTTTGGCAGCAGCGCTATGAGAAAAAAAGTACTGGCTGGGATATGGGACAAGTATCACCACCGCTCAAAGCTTATATTGACCAGCTGCCTGAAAATGCTAAGGATGAGGCAATACTCGTACCAGGTGCTGGTAATGCTTACGAGGTAGGCTATCTATATGAGCAAGGATTTACCAATGTCACGTTGGTCGATTTTGCGCCAGTCCCGATTGAAGCCTTTGCGGCGCGTTATCCCGACTTCCCATCTGAGCAGTTAATTTGTGCGGACTTTTTTAACTTATCAGCTGAGCAGTACCAATTTGATTGGATACTTGAGCAGACGTTTTTTTGTGCGATTAATCCAGTGCGCCGTGATGAGTATGTGCAGCAGATGGCAAGGTTACTAAAACCACAAGGCAAACTGGTTGGTTTGTTATTTGATACTGACTTTGGACGAGAGGAACCACCATTTGGTGGCACTAAAGAAGAGTACCAGCAGCGTTTTCAAAGCCATTTTGATCTTGATATTATGGAACCTAGCTATAATTCACATCCAGCACGGCAAAGTAGTGAGTTATTTATAAAGCTGCGAGCGAAATAAGCTCGCGCTTGATATTGTCCCGAGCTTGCGCTTCTAATTGGCTATAGTAATAATCAGTCAAATAGAGTTTGGGATGCGCTAGTAATCCTTGTAATACCGCAGTGCGCCCATCACGGTAGTTGTCATCTGCGACGTGTGCATATTCTTGACGTATCGCTTGTGCATACTGCTGATAGGTAGGCCAAGGCGCACCCAAAATACTCAAATCCATATCTAGCAGATATGCCGCATCACTGTATTTAACACTATCTATCGACTCATCTACCTGATGATTGGCCGTCATCATGATGAATGCGTAGATGTCTTGGCACTGCTCTGGGCGTAGATAAGAACTCAACGCGCCTACGGCATATTCAGCGCTTTTTTGCTCATTATCTACGCGTGTTGGGTCGTATATCACATCATGATAATACAGTGCCAACACCACGATATACGGAGCAGTTAGATGGTGTTTAATGCTTTCAAACTGTACCAATAACTGCTCAATATGACTCAGGGTATGATAAGCTCGTTGTGGTTCACCGTAGCGCACAGAGATATCTTGCCAGAGGGTTTGTGCGTCGTCTGGTGTCACATCACTATTGAGAGCAGACAAGCATAAGTAAAAATGATTGCCCAGCTCCATATTTATAGGTGGCAATTCATTCATAATTAACCTTTGTCACTTGCCATTTATTTTGTATTAGCCGCATCTTTAAATGCCTTATTAAATACTTCTCCGAGCAAGCTGATATCATCGACACGGGCATAATTTAAGCGGGTGACAAAAGCAATATGGCGGTGTGGTCCTTCTTCAGCTAGAGGTACAGCGACAGCATTTTGATTTTGCAAGTGCAACTGATCGAGTGCCATTTCAGGCACTAGGGTCGTGCCCATGTTGGCAAGCGCCATTTGAATCAGCGTGTTTAGACTGGCATCCGAGAAGCTTGATTTCATCTGTGCACGGTCAAAATGACAGACAGATAGCGTCTGATCGGTTAGGCAGTGGCCTTCACCAAGGAGCATAAGATTGGCAGTAGCTAGCTCGTCAGCGCTGATGGTATCAAGCTTGGCATGTACATCGTCTTTTGGGAAGACGGCAAAGAAGTCTTCACTCCAAAACTCAAAACTGTGCAGGCCATCTACAGCATATGGCAGCGCAATGATAGCCGTATCGATATGACCGTAGCGCACTTGCTCAAGCAACCGCTCGGTTTGCTGCTCAACGATCGTCATGCGAAACTCTGGATACTGAGCACGCAGGGCTGGTAGAACCTTTGGTAGCAAGTAAGGCGCAATCGTGGGAATGATACCAACGGTCATCGGATACGCCAGCGGTGTCTGATGGCTATGGGCGCGTGTGGTCAAATCGCTCACTTCAGAGAACACGCGCTGTGCCCTTGTGAGGATTTCTTGACCGATAGGCGTAATCAGTACTTGCTTGTTATTGCGCTCAAAAATCTGTGTATCTAGCTGTTTTTCTAATTCTGCGATACCCAAGCTCAGGGCAGACTGCGAAATATTACAATCTTCGGCAGCACGTTTGAAGTGACGATGTTTGGCGACGGCTAAGGCAAACTCAAGTTGTCGTAAAGTAATCATAAAACCTCTCTTTTAATGGGTTTTTAATGTAATTTATCCTGTCAGTAAGCCTCTATAAGGCAGCAAATTACCAGTTATGTACCAATGATAGGATGTACCAATGATAGGATATAGAAAGCATAGTTTAACAAGTTTAATAAAACAAAACATCACATTAAAAACTTTTAACTGGATTAACCGTAGAATTCGCGTATAGTTTGTCGGGTAGCCCAGAAAGCTAAAGGGCTAGTTAAAAAATCCCTATAAATAATTTTAATTTACTTAACAAGAGAGGAGCCAATCATGGCGTCTATTATCAATCAAGCAATCCCAGAATTTTCAGCCGATGCCTATGTAAACGGTGAGTTCAAAACCATCACCTCAGAAGACGTAAAAGGCAACTGGGCGATCTTTCTATTTTACCCAGCTGATTTTACCTTTGTTTGCCCAACTGAGCTAGAAGACATGGCCGCTCACTACGACGAGCTAAAAGGTTTGGGTGTTGAAGTATACTCAGTATCAACTGATACGCATTTCACGCACAAAGCATGGCATGATTCTTCAGAAGCGATCGGCAAAGTACAGTATCCAATGATCGGGGATCCTACTGGTAAAATCACTCGCGGCTTCAATGTTATGATTGAAGAAGCAGGTCTAGCAGAGCGTGGTACGTTCCTAGTAGATCCTGATGGTCTGATCCAAGTAGCAGAAATTCATGCTGGCGGTATCGGCCGTAGCGCAAAAGATATGCTACGTAAAGTAAAAGCCGCTCAGTACGTTCGTGAGAACGATGGCGAAGTTTGCCCAGCAGCTTGGGAGCAAGGCGGCGATACACTTAAGCCAAGTCTTGACCTAGTCGGTAAAATCTAAATAGCTATTTCATCCCTTAGATAAAGTAGCGCTGACTTTTATACTTTTAGTGTGAATCAGTTCTACAAATAAAGACCCCATTAACTGATGTTGATGGGGTTTTTTTATGGCGCTAGCTACAATCTTATGAGTCTTATTTATTGATCATAAGCGTAGTAGGCGTAGTATATTCGAACCACTATTAAAGTGTTACAGCGTTAGACTCGTTTAGCCTACTACTGTAGTACTTGCACTCGTCTGCCTTGTACCACTTTTAATATTGATTGACTATATAGTGAATTCAGTATAAAAACGATACAGTGGGACTGGGATAAATTTTTCGCAGCATCGAGCAGCATAGCCACAGCACGCAAGGAAGATTTAGACCAGTTCCACTTTGATATATAATGTATTTGTTTTATTTAGGATTGACTATATCAGGCGCGAGATTGTTCTTTATTTTTATCAATAATCTTATAAATCTCGTCTTTGAGATGTAATTTACGCCGTTTCATTTGTTCTATTTCTTCTTCACGGCTGGCATGCTTGACTAGATCTTTTTCGAGATAATTGATTTTTTGATCAAGCTCGGTATGCTCATCAAAAATACTCGCGAAATGACTGTCTTTGAGCTTCAGTTCGGCAATAATATCTCTGTTATCGTGGAAAGTATCTGTTTTTCTCATGTGTTCATCCTTGTCATGAAACGCAAGCTTCTCATAAGCAATCGCGTATGGTGTTAAAAAGACGGCTTAACTTAAGAACTATTCTCGATTGTAGCGAAAAAATAGCCTAGATACTATGGCTATTATCTACCAGTATATTTGTATTTAATTAATTAAACCTATTAACGATTGGTTTTATAAAACGTAAAGTTTGAGTTTCTCAGCTTGCCCAAATACTGCGAACACCTGATAATAGGGTCATTCAAGAGCGAAAGCTCGATATATACAAGGTTTTTTATAAAATTATTAAGTGTGAGAATTTCATATTTAAACAGGCAGTTCGATAGTTGCCGTTACATATTCAGTCATAATGAGGAACTAACATGATAGATCAAAATTTATTAGACGCAGTTAAGACATATAGCGAAAACATGACGCGCCCGATTACTTTTGTATTGGGCAGCGGTGAGCACGATAAGCGCGCTGAATTGATCGACTTTTTGAGCAAGATTGCGGGTACGACTGACAAAATCAATTTCGATGAGCAGGTTATCGATGACAGTTTGCCAAGCGCGATTAGTTTTAAAGTAGTCAGTCATGTTGATGGAGAGACTGCTGATACAGGTATCGTATTTAGTGGTATTCCTGGTGGTCATGAGTTTACCTCATTGATCCTAGCCATTTTGCAAGCGGGTGGTCATACGCTGAAATTGGATGAAGGTATCCAAAAGCTAATCAAACGCTTCAACAAGCCGCTACAGTTTCAGACCTACGTGTCACTATCATGCCATAACTGCCCAGAAGTGGTTCAGGCGTTGAATCAATTTGCGCTACTAAACGATGGTATCAGCAATGAGATGATCGATGGTGCGCTCTTCCAAGAGCAAGTAGAAGCAAACAAAATCCAAGGTGTACCGGCCGTATTCTTGAACGGTAAACCATTTGCCAATGGTCTGATTGACACTGCCAAACTGATTGGAAAATTACAAGAGCAGTTTCCTGATCTGTTGTCAGATGTGGAAGATGATGCTGAGCAATTAGAGCAGCAAGATGTCACTGTCATTGGTGCAGGTCCTGCAGGCGTTGCAGCAGCTATTTATACCGCGCGTAAAGGCTTAAAAGTCACCATGGTCGCTGATCGTATCGGTGGACAAGTCAAAGACACGCAAGATATCGAAAACTTAATCTCTGTACCTTTAACCAATGGTACTGATTTGTCGACTAATTTCGTTAAGCACTTAGCTGAGTACAATATCACGCTAAGAGAGCATGTCAGTGTGAAAGATATCGGCGAGACAGAAGAAGAAAACTACAGCATCAATCTAAATACCGGCGAGACGTTTGAAACTCGTAGTATTATCTTGGCGACAGGTGCCCAATGGCGTAAGCTTGGCGTACCGGGCGAAGAAGAAAATATCGGTCAAGGCGTGGCTTTTTGTGCCCACTGTGACGGTCCATTCTTCAAAGGTAAAGACATCTCAGTGATCGGCGGTGGTAACTCAGGCGTTGAGGCTGCGTTAGATCTGGCAGGTATTGTTAAGCACGTCACTGTATTAGAGTTCGCTGATGAGTTAAAAGCAGACCAAGTATTGATCAATAAAGCCAAAGAAAAATCCAATATTGAATTCATTACTGGTGCGGCGACGCAAGAAATTAAGGCGACTGATGGAAAGGTATCATCTATCGTCTACCAAGATCGCAGCACAGGCGAGACGCATGAGCGTGACTTATCAGGCGTGTTTGTACAAATCGGTCTCGTACCAAACACTGAATTTGTCAAAGGCTTTGTCGATTTAAACCGCTTTGGTGAGATTGAGATTGATGAGCGCTGCCGCACCGATCGCAAAGGTATTTTTGCTTGCGGTGATGTGACCACCGTACCATTTAAGCAGATTAATATTGCAATGGGTGAGGGTAGTAAAGCAGCATTGGCAGCATTTGAATATTTGGTTATGCAGTAAGTTTTAATATCAGAATTAATATTAGAAGAAAAAGCCACCTTAATTGAGGTGGCTTTTTTTTGCGTTTTTATAGGAATTTTTCTATAGAATAGCGCCTAAAGTTTAAAAACCAGTCATTTTGATGAGTGAACAAAGCAATTTCTCTTGAAAAATGTCATCATCTACGTTACAAATGCGCCATTTTCGTTACAAATATGGGTCTTAGATGCGATAATAAGCCCAATAAAACCTATCATAGCGTCACGAACTATAAGGAAAATAGGCATGGAATATATAGAATCTTTTTTTGCCCTAGTCGGGGATCTAACATGGGGCTGGGCACTCGTGCCTATGTTAATTATTTTTGGTTTATTATTTACCATTGTGGGCAGGTTCGCTCAGTTTACATATTTTAAACGTATGTTCCGTGTATTTAAGACGGACGAAGTAGGAGACGACGGCATTTCTGCCCGTCAGGCGTTGCTTGTTTCGATCGGCGGACGTGTTGGCGGTGGTAACATTGCTGGTGTTGCCGTTGCAATCTCTTTAGGTGGTCCCGGTGCAGTTTTTTGGATGTGGGTTGTGGCACTCATCGGCATGATGACCAGTATTGTTGAATGTAGCTTGGCTCAGCTTTACAAGCGCAGAGACATTGATGGTAACTTTCGCGGTGGCCCTGCAACTTATATTTTACACGGTTTAGGTAAAGATTATCGTTGGCTCGCTGTCATTTATGCTATTGCTTTACTACTGTCTTTTTCCATTGGATTTATCGCATTCCAAGGTAATACGGTAGCAGGTTCTGCGCTTGAGAGTTTCGGGATTGATCGCTGGATATCAGGTACGGTACTGGTGGTTGCGGGTGGATTTATCGTCTTTGGTGGTATCCAGCGTATTGCAAAAGTCGCTGACGTTGTGATTCCTGTGATGGCGTTGATTTACATTGGGATGGCACTAATTATCATCGTGTTGAATATCGCCGATCTGCCTGCACTGATGGCAATGATTGTCAAAAATGCATTTGGTATTGAATCCGTCGTTGGTGGCGGTATCGGTGTGGCGATTGAGCAAGGCATGAAGCGCGGCCTGTTCTCTAATGAGGCAGGTTTGGGTTCTGCGCCTAACATTGCCGCCACTGCTTATGCCACGCATCCAGTCAGTCAAGGTATCTCGCAGTCACTATCAGTATTTATCGATACCATCGTTGTCTGTAGTGCCACGGCATTTATGATTTTGCTCAGCGGCGTTTATCAGCCAGGTGCCGAAGTTGATGGTATCGTACTCGCGCAGCAAGCGCTCACCGCGCAGCTTGGTGATTGGTCACAGTACGTGTTAACCATCTCGCTACTATTGTTTGCATTAAGCTCGATCATGTATAACTACTACATGGGCGAAAATGCGATTAACTTCTTGGTTAAGAAGAATACTAAAACGGCAACCTTGGTGTTGCGTGTTGTGGTGATTGCGATCTTGTTCTTGGGCGCAGTCGCTCCAGCAGCTACCACCGTGTTCTTCTTCGCCGATCCATTGATGGGCGTACTGGCACTTGCCAACTTATTGGCCTTGATTATGCTGTTCCCACGTGCCAAGCGCTTACTTGACGACTTTGCCCGTCAATTAAAATCAGGCGTCAAAGAGCCGTTATTCGATGCGCAAGAGTATGAGAAATTAGATCTCGATCTGAGTGCATGGGGCAAAAAAGCAGTAAAAGAGGCATTAGAGCAAAAACAGTAAAACGTTATGCTTGAAGTCTTATCAAATAAAAAACCACTTTAGCCAAGCTAAAGTGGTTTTTTTGTGGAAAGTGTTATTTAGCCGACAATATACCCGATAACGAGACAACCTCACCCGCTTCATCTTCTTCGATCATCCGTGTCTCTTGCAGTGCTGCTTGAATCCAAGCCTTGATATGCGGGTTGTTCAGCATGGCCTGGCAATACTGCTGGGTTGTTGGTTGTAGTGTTAAACCAGAGGCGTTGGCATATGTCTGTAATCGCAACACCACTGGGGCAAAAAAGACATCAGCTGCTGTGAAATGTCCAAACAAATAACTGTTCGTCGAACGTCCTTTTAAGCAATCGGCAAAGATAGCCTCAATACGAGCAATATCAGATAAGCACGCACTGCTCGGTTGTATTTTAGCAGTTGCTCTGATATTCATCGGCATCTCATTACGAATACCTGATAATCCTGAATGCATCTCAGCAATGATGCTTTGGCAATAGGCGCTGTTGATTCTATTTTGATGGTCAGTTTGAGCGTTAGTGTCAGGCTTATTGATGCCTGTCCAAATATTGATATCCGTAAAGTACTCATCAATATGTATCGCAATGGCTAACGTATCCCAAACAGTGACTTTTTCATTGCCTTCACCGTAGACCAATACAGGGACTTTTCCTGTTGGTGAATGCGCCTCAAGTATTGGGCGTGCTGAGGGATCAAACAATTCAATCAGCTGCTCGTCAAAGTCAACATTGAACGCTTTTAAGAGTAACCATGCCCGTAGCGACCAAGAGGAGTAGTTTTTATTGCCGATGATCAGTAGTGGTTTTTGCATTTTTAAATCCTATTCAACGATCACAGTGACTTTTGATTGTGTACTCAATGTCAAAAATTAACCAGTCTATAACTTGCGTGATATCTCTATCATTCAAATGATATCCCAAAAAATGCCCATCCAAAATCTGGATGGGCATTTTTATTTTTAGCGTTAGCAAGTTTTATTAGCTTAATAATAGGCTAGTCGTCTAACAAATCCATTTGCTTGGCGGCTTCATAGATACCGTTTGAGCGGTTACCCGTACGGCAAAAGATAAGCATTGGCTGCTCAGCTTGGTTAAAGAAATCTGCAAATGCTTCGACATGCTGCTGCGTCAAGCCATTACCTGAGAATGAAATCTCTTTATAAGCAAGTCCTGCTTCTTTAGCAGCAGCTTCAATCTCTGCACTGGTTGGCTGATTTGGTTCTTCACCGTCAGGACGGTTGTTGATAATGGTTTTAAAGCCATTTTCGGCAATCATAGGGACTTGGTCAGGGGTGATCTGTCCCGTAAAGCTAACTTCATGGCTCATAGGAGCTCCTTTTTTATTGGTTGAGTTGGTGGTGTAAAATACATTTATGATTGAGCCAAAGCGAGCAATATGACTATAGCAAGCCCTGCATCAATGCGCTTTGATACAGCAGTTTGGCGCGTGCGCCCGTACCGCAAAACATCAATATGGGCTTTGGCATCGCATGATAAAACTCAGCAAACTGCTCTACGGTCAGCATACTCAAGCGCTCATCATCGAATGGTAGATGATGATAGGTTAAGTTTGCTTCTTTTGTAGCAGTTGCCAAATCACAGCTGTTAGGCTGTGTTTCGATCTCAGCGTCTGGACGTATATTGAGTACTGAGCGATAGCCAAGCTCGGCAATTTTGATACATTGGCTTGGATAAATTTGCTTATAAATCGTTAGGTCATCGGTCATAAATAGCTTCAGTTATCGTTATTAATATATATTTATTATTGAGCTCGTGGCAGAGATGATAAAAATAAGGTCATGCATTGTTGAGACTGAAACGACGGGTGATATGTGTTTATGTACCATTAGCCTATGTTCAGTCAATCTAGCATAACACAGGCTCTATCATAGCGATATTGTACGATAGACGACAGTAGCGATTAAAAGCGCGGTACAAAAATAATGACGCAGCTAAATGTCTTTCAAGGCATCGACGGCATCTAACGTACTGAGATATACCTGCCCTGACAGCTCACTAATGAGCGGGGTCTGCCCGATGATATCCATGACAGGGCCCTTAATAAAACTAAAATGTAAGCGCTTGTTTTGCAGCGCAAGCTCTTTATTTAAGGTACTGAGCATCTCTTGTGCTGTCAGATCAATATGATTGACCGCGGCCATGATCAAAATAATTTCCTGCGCTGCTGGATATTGCTGCATGGCATTTAGAATACGGCGGTGTACCGATTCACTATTGCCAAAAAACAGACTCTCATCGATACGCAGCATCAATAAATTGTCAAAAGTCACCACATCGTGACGATTGATATTGCGAAAGTGTCCGGTACCACCCAGCTGTCCCACGATGGCGACATGTGGCTTACTTGATTGCCAGATGAGACTGGCGAATGACACCATTAGCCCAATAACCAAACCCGTATTTAGCCCAAATATGAGCACACCGACGAACGCTGCCAAAAAGCTAGCTCCATCCAAGCGATCGCGTTGCCAAGCAGACTTTAAAGTCGCAATATCTATCAGACCAATGATAGAGGCCATGATGGTTGCACCTAGTAACGCATAAGGCAAGGGTGCAAGTGCATTACTAAAGGCAATCAGCGCGGCAATCATTACCAGCACCGTCACAAGGCTGGCAAGGGGTGTGTTTGCTCCAGAATCTGCATTGATCGCCGTGCGTGAAAAGCCACCTGCGACCGCAAAGCTCTGGAACAGTCCGCCAGATAGATTGGCAAGACCAAGACCCGTCAGCTCATGGTTGGCATCGAAGCTCTCACCGCGCAAGCGTGCGTAAGTACTGGCAACGGAACTGCTAGAGACAAAAACAATTAGTGCCATCAATCCTGCGGTCGGCAAGAGTTTGAGCGCTTCTTGTAGGTCGGTCATATGCGGTAGTGTAAAGCTGGGTAAACCTTGTGGAATACTACCAATGGTCGCAACCCCTAACGAATTCCAGTGCAATAGCATACTTAGAACGATAGCAATACCCAGTAAAACCAATGGAAATAAACGTTCGGCCCATTTGGCATACGATGATGACAGCCACGTTCGCCATACCCATTGACTCGCATAGCGGTTAGCGACCAAAAGTACAAACGCGATAATACCAATCACTAAGGTCAGCGGATGCACCTGACTGGCATAGCGCTGCATGGTAGATAAATAGCCAACCAAGCTGCTACCAGCGATAGGTATCGCCATCAGATACTTCAGCTGACTGACAAAGATAAGCACTGCCGCGCCGCTCACAAACCCTGCTGAGACGCCGCGACTGATAAACTGCATAATCCAGCCAAGCTTTAGCCGCCCTGCAATCCACAGCAATGCCCCTACCATTAATGCCAATAAACTCGCCATCAGGGCATACTGCTCTGTGCCTTGCTCAGCATAAGGCAGTAGACCACTGGCCGTCATGATGGCAGTGATCGCGACGGGCCCAACAGCTTGTACGTTGCTAGAACCAAGCCAAGCATAGACGAGTACAGGCACGATCGCAGAATACAGACCATACACGGGCGGCAGACCAGCAAGTACCGCATAACCTAGGCTTTGTGGTATCACCAGTACGCCCACCACCAGTCCTGCGACCAGATCAGTCGGTAATACTGTGAGCTGGTATTGGCGCAGCCAAGTAGGAATCAGACGTGCAGCGATAGAAGACATATCAATACATCACCAAGATAGAAAGCAGTATAAAACAGTCAGGCGAGTACGGCATTATTCGGTTTTGGCACAAAATCTCTGATAAAGCAGATCTAATACGGCTAAAGCATCATCACTTGCGATACGATAGTAAATTTGCTTGCCCTCACGGCGAGTGGCAACCAGCTCATCCTTACGCAAGATACCCAGTTGCTGCGACAAGCTTGGCTGTCCAACACCAACCAACCCCTCAAGCTCACCGACGCAGTACTCACCTTGTGTCAACTGACAAAGTAAAAGTAGGCGATCAGGGTGAGAGAGCGACTTTAGTAATTGGCTGGCCTGCATCGATGCTTGTTGCATTTGTTTGGCAAGATCAATAGATGAAAAGTCGGCGCTATCAGAGGAGGTATCATGGTTAGCGCTGTGAGTAGATGTACTCATTGGTGAAGTAGAAGTAGCCAGAATAAGCTCCTTATATAATAGGGCAGTCACTGCCATATTATTTTTAATAATATATGTTGATTATCAATGATATTGCGCCACATAGCAAGATATCATTATTTACATTATATAAATTGATAAAATGTATTGCAGTTGCTATATTAGTAATAACAAATAAGTCGTAATGATAAGCAATCATTATATACGACTCAATATCATACTTAAGCGTTAATTGAATATAAAAACCACATTGCCACAACACTCATAAATAGACAAAGAGGCAGCCATGCAAGTTCATTCTTTCTTAGACAGAGACACAGAAACCTACACACATGTACTGGCTGATGTCGAGCAGCAGCTATGTGCCATGATTGATCCAGTATTAAATTTTGATGCAAAATCAGGTAGGACGAGCACAAGCAGCGTTGACGAGGTCATTGAGTTCGTACGTGAGCGCGGTTGGGCGCTGAAATACATTATTGAGACGCACGCTCATGCGGATCATTTATCGGCGGCGATCCACGTCAAAGAAAGCCTTGGTGGACAATTGGTCATCGGTCAGCACATCACTGAAGTACAAAAAATATTTAAGCAAATCTTTAACTTTGATACCAGTTTCCGCACCGATGCCAGTCAGTTTGATATTTTGACAGACGACGGTCAGACGTTAGCGCTCGGCAGTATTACAATCACAGCCATGTATGTGCCAGGTCATACTCGTGCTGATATGGCTTATGTGGCGGCTGATAATGAGAAAACAGTGGTGTTCGTCGGCGATACATTGTTTGCGCCTGACGTGGGTACCGCTCGCTGTGATTTCCCAGGTGGTGACGCAAAGACGCTTTATCGCTCTATTCAAAAACTGCTCGCACTCCCTGAAGATACTGTGATGTACTTGTGTCATGACTATCCGCGTGAGAGTCGCCAGCACTGCCCAACGACTACCGTTGCTGCCCAAAAATTAGAAAATATCCATGTCAAAGACAGTATCAACGAAGCAGAGTTTGTGCAAATGCGTGAGCGCCGCGATGCGACCTTGGACATGCCGCGTCTGATTATACCAGCGGTACAAGTGAATATTGATGCGGGGAACCTTCCCGCGCCAGAGGACAACGGTACGCGCTATCTAAAAGTACCTATCAATGTCCTTGGTGAATAAATCAAAGCGTGTCATGACTAAAAAATGTGATATATCGCATCGCGCTGTAGGGTAGGCACTTATCTATAAATGACTATGCTAAAATTATTGATACAAACCGATCGAGACACTCCAGAACAATTAAAATAGGACACAGATAATGAGTGAGCAAAGTTTTCATTTAGTATGCCTGCATTGCCAGGCCACCAACCGTGTTCCGGCTGCACGGCTAAGCGCTGCACCGAAATGCGGTAAATGTAGTCAATCATTATTGACCGCAAGCCCGCATGAGCTTGATGCACAAACGGCCAATAAGGTTATCCAAAAAAACGACGTATTGACCATCGTAGATTTTTGGGCGAGCTGGTGCCAGCCGTGCATTATGATGGCGCCAGAGTTCAAGACGGCTGCTGGTCAATTGCCGCAGGTAGTGTTTGCCAAAGTACAGACGGATAAATACGAGCAAGCGGCAGCCCCTTATAATATCCGAAGCTTACCGACGATGGTTGCTTTTAGAAATGGTAAGGAAGTCGCGCGTCAGTCAGGCGCACTACCAAGCAATCAAATCATCCAGTGGGTGCAAAGCCTGCAGGTGTAGGGCTTAGTAAAGTAGTATTACTCAGATTAGATTATGACTCATCAAAGTTATAGCCATAAAAAAGCCAATATGCTGAGCGCGTATTGGCTTTTTTGTTATGCCACGATTCTATCTTAACGAGAGTGCAGATCGCTAAATCTTATTCACCATAAATCTTGATGCCATTGGCAAAACTACAACGTTGAATACGGGCAGATTGGACAATCGCATCGCGCTCACCATAGAGCCGCGATAACTTTGCGTCACGCGCTTTGGTATTATTGCTTTTGCCAACCCCAAAGCTAATATTGGGAGAGATACCCCAGCGTCCTGCAGAAATCCCCACGCCCACGCCGGACGCTGCAAAAGTAGATTGCTCATTGCGCGCCGCTTCGACATAACGGTTGACGCGATTGTATTCTTGGCTCAATGCTTGGCAATCATAGTTTTGATAAGTGCTGGGCGGCACATATTGCGGCGTGACATTGCCCGTAGAGGCACAGCCTGAGAGCGCAAAAACGCCAACTGTTGCCAGTAGTGTCGCTTTGGTAAACGTTTTCATAGTGGCTCCATTAAGCTAAGTAATTGTATTTATATCTATTTAAGATAGCAAAAATAGCATGTTTAAGATATTGAAAAAATATAAATGATTAAATATTTTACGGTCTTATCAATACGCCTGCTTATGCGATAGCAATACGATATTTACTCAAAATATTAAAGCGCTGCTACAACGACAATTCCTTATCAAAATAGGTTGGCGGGTTTGACAAAGGCGAGTATTACAATGCCAACATATGCGATAGCTGCAATTAGGATACCTGTTTTGCTCTGAGTGGGTGTCGCAAGGGCATTAAAGGCTTTGATGCTTGAGCTAATCGCTGCGATAAGTAAGATGATTTTGGCAAATACCCACTGTACAGGCGCATTAACACTCATCAGTTGCATGAGCATGATCGCACCTGATACGATCAGTAATGCATATATAATATGAGTGGCGATTTTGACCACGCGTGGCGCGCGTCTATTTGCGCTGAGCACTAAGTAGCTCTGATATAAGAACAGCACAATGGTCAGTACTGCCATCAGCATGTGTAGATGTTTCATCGAATATTGCTCCTGCTAGAACTGCATTATATGGGCTTATTTAAAACATTTTATTGTCAGCTATTTATTTTGACCCGCGCATAATGGACTGTCAGGGCTTTGACCTTGCCACTCTGTCGGTGTATAAGCATGAATGGCTAAGGCATGTACTTGACCGCCTTGTGACGTCAATAAAGGCGTGACCAATCCATATATTAGCTGATGACGCCCGACCAGTCGCTTGCCCTCGAATGCCTCACTGACAATAGTGAGCTTAAAGTGGCTTTCTTTACCTTCGAAATAGCCAGCATGGACCATCGACTCATTGATTAGTTCAATGTGCTGCGGCTCTAGAGCCTGTAGCTTGGCATGAAGTGCATCGGCGGTAGGTGTAGTGCTCATAACAATCCTTCAATGTATATTGCGCAATTCTATTAGGCAATCTGCAAATGATATCTATCGGCATTATAGCAGACATAGAAACCAGTATAGCGCGCGTTTTAAGACCTCTTAAATTGTGACAACCATAAATAATAAAAGTAAAAAAGCAAAGCGCAGCTCAGAGTCTGTACTTTGCTTTTTGGTATTTGCGCACTTCATGAGTCGTAGCTTAATACGCTAAGTCACGTGTTAACGACGCGCCTTTTGATACAGTGGCATTACTTTTGGCATCAATGATTGTAGCTCCGCGATACGGCTGCTGCTCGTTGGGTGAGTGCTTAGGAATTGAGGCGGCTCGCCTTGGCTCGCACGCTGCATTTTTCGCCATAAAGTAATAGCGGCCTGCGGGTTATAACCTGCGCGCGCCATTAACTCAAGACCAATTTGATCGGCTTCGCTCTCTTGGGTACGACTGTGCGGACGGCTCAAGCCTAGATCGCCAGCAACGCTTGCTAGCTGCGCTTGACCTTGTGATAGACCAAAGATACTAGCAGCAACACCGATACCTGTTTGGGTCGCGTATTCGCGTGAGATGCGTTCACGTGAGTGCTCACGTAATGCGTGAGAGATTTCATGACCCATGATCGCAGCAATCTCATCATCAGTTAAGTTCAGACGGTCAATAATGCCTGAGTAAAACATAACCTTACCACCTGGCATAACAAAAGCATTCAACTGATCAGATTTGATCGTGTGTACTTCCCATTTCCATTTTGCTGCATCTGCACGATAAACACCCACTTGACCAACCAAACGATTAGCAATTTTTTTCAAGCGATTTAATTGGGCGGTATTGGTATCTAATACACCTTTTGATCTTGCATCTTGCAGTGTTTTCGCATAGCTCTGTGCAGATAACTGCAGTACTTGCTCGCTAGAAACCAACAATAACTGCTGACGATCGACGCCGACGGCACCAGTATTGGTCGTACTGGTACAACCAGTCAATGTTAGCGCGGACAATGAAGCCGCCATCACACCAGTGGTCAATAGTTTTTTCATAAAAAGCATCCTCTCGATAAATGGTAAAAAGAAAAATCAAACAAAGTAAATCTCGTTGCAGCAAGTAATGGCGCTATTTTTTATGGCTATTTATCGACGCCCAATCACCTACTAAGACAGTAAAAGCCTGTTCAAGCTATCATTGTAAATAAGTATAATAATGTTAACCAAGTAAAACCAAGATAGTAAAAGTAACAATAGAGCGTATGATTGTAAGTGAAATAGACATTGTTCATAATGAAGTAACGTTTTGCTTTTAGTGATAGCAAAAAAATTTATAATCTTTTACAAACTTGACGTAAGGTAAACTGTGGACTGATAGGGTTTAACTGAAGTAGTAGGTATCAATGTCAGAGGATAAACCTTAAAGTGCTATTATTAATATGAAATAATTTATATTTTTCTAAAAGCAATTCCGTTTTTAAATCAATTGCTTATGTGGTATTTTCTCAAAAACGAAGGTCTGGACTGGAAATATCAGCCATAATTTTTAAAAAAGGTGTTGACACCCACAGAATATTTGCTAAAATAGCCAGCCTATCGAGACGGAGTAGTTGTTAACAACACGATGATTCGATAATAAGCGGGAATAGCTCAGTGGTAGAGCATAACCTTGCCAAGGTTGGGGTCGAGAGTTCGAATCTCTTTTCCCGCTCCAAATATGGCTTGAAAAAGCACAAAAAGCCTCACTTTATAGTGAGGCTTTTTTTTATGCGTAAAATCCGACTTAGCGCTACTTTTTAGATAAATAACCGAAGACAAAGAACAGATCGACGCTCTATGGAAAGAAGAGAATATAGCAATAGCTGTCATGGGTGCTATGCACTAGACGTATCAACTTAAATACTTGAGTACTTTTGTAAATACCCCATTCTTAACACAACATCATCGTAGAATAATTAAGCCACCTGCCTGTACTCGGTAGGTGTCATATCATTAAGTGAATCATGGGGTCTTTCGGTGTTATAAACCTTGATCCAGTCTTCAGTCAGTTGAGTAACTCCATTAAATCATTGAATAAATAACAGTCTAAAACCTCATTGCGGTAACTGCGATTAAACCGTTCAATATAAGCATTCTGATAAGGACAGCCAGGCTCGATATAATCAATATAGATGCCATGAGCTGATGCCCAATCAGTGAATACGCTAGATGTAAACTCACTGCCGTTATCCACACGAATTTGCTTAGGATAGCCATACCACTCGGCTAGCTGGTCAAGGTAACGAATTACTCGGAGTGAAGGCATACTGGTACCAATATCAATGCCTAATACTTCACGGTTGTAATCATCAATCACATTAAAGGTTCGAAAGCGAATATTGTTGTGTAGTCTGTCGCTCATAAAGTCCATTGACCATGTATGACCCAATACGTTTGGCACACTTAACGGCTGAGGATGACGTGTTGGTAGCCGTCTTTTAGACTTACGGCGTAGGTTTAAGTTTAACGCGGTATAAACACGGTGTACTCGCTTATGATTCCATTGATAGCCAAGCTTACGTATGCGTTTAAAGCACTTTGGGAAACCCCAACGATTGTGCTTGTCAGTAAGCTTATTTAAGACATCAATAATCTCACTATCATCAGATAGCTTAGGCTTATAGTAGTAAGCAGTTCGACTCATGCAGACAACCTGACAACTCACTGCAATGCTGACATCATACTGCGCCTGTAATTCTTGCGCCCAGACTTTGCGCTCGGGTACAGGCGCTATAGCTTTTTTATGATCTCTTTCTGCATTTGCGCTTTAAGGCTTAAATCAGCATACATCTGTTTAAGCCTACGGTTTTCTTCTTCAAGCTCTTTTAGTCGTTTGACATCAGAGGCTTCCATACCGCCATACTTGGATCTAACTTCGCTATCGCTTCGTCTTGCGTCACTAAAACAGTCTCCCAGACTGTTTCTTAACGTTCCTCATTATAAAAGTCGAGCTAGCTACCCCGTATTTACGGCACAGCTTTTTAGCAGGTATCCCAGCGTCTGCTTCTTTTAATATCGATACGATTTGGGTCTCAGTCATTCGTTTGCTCATATCAAAACTCCTGCTGGTATTTTAGCAGTTAGTTTCTACTTTTAAGTGTTATTATTTTTTGGGGTGATTACCATTTAACGTCAAAAAAGTAGTTTCTAGGCTCTAAAATATAATCATTATTAATTAGTATGATTTTTCCTACCCAGTGGTCGTTATTTCTCCTTGAATGGTCGAGTAGAAACGTGATCTGACCCCGTATATAGAATATAATAACAGTCACTACGGAAATTTGTTTACGATTACGCTATAGTTCCTGTACCTAAAAATACATTTAATTATTCGTATTCAATTATCATAATTCCTTAAGTGTAAGTAAGCATATTTAAGTTATACTAATGTTTATATAGTCAATTCAGCTTAACATAATTTGATATTGCTCGATTGTGCAAGTGTCTCTAATCGAGAATTATCTCAACACAAAAAAATAGGAAAAAGTATGTCAAATATCAATGAGTCTTTACAAGAGTTAATGGATCTTGATGGTGCGATGGGTGCCTGCATTGTGGATTATATGTCAGGTATGGTGTTAGGCACGATTGGTGGCGGTGTCGATCTTGAGCTAGCTGCTGCCGGTAACTCACAAGTTGTAAAGGCAAAAGTAGCAACGATGAAATCACTCGACATCAAAGGTGAAATCGAAGATATGTTGATCACACTAGAGTCTCAGCTACACATCATTCGTCCGACAGCCAGTCATGAAGATTTATTTATCTACTTAGTACTTGATAAATCAAAAGCGAACCTTGCATTGGCACGCCGTAAAGTACAGTCAATCGAAAGCAAACTAGAAATATAATTTGGCCAAAATCAATTGAGCCAGTCACTATAGTGAAACCATTATAAAATGGTATAGCAAGATTAAACGCTATTTTTCGCAGCCTCTGGAGACGCAGTCACAGCAAGCAAGAAAAGTAGCGTTTAATCGAGCGGGTTTCCTATGCTGTATCAATTTTATTGAGGTTCTACTATAGTTTATTGATTCTGCCTTATTACATCTGATGTATTACCTAGGATACACAATAAGGTCAAATTCGTTATATACAGTATGTATATAACGAATTATTAATTTATATATAATTATAAGAACTTAATTAAGTTTTAGATGTTCTATCAAATGGTGGCAAAATGAAATGTATTGCATACGTCAGCAGAGTGCCTCTTAAAGATCGCAGTATTCGTATGCCTAGTGGGTTATCAGACATCATTAGCGTCTCTAGTAAGCATAATCCACAGTCACACATCACAGGCATCATATCCTATCGTGAAGGGCAGTATCTTCAGGTGCTGGAAGGTCCTGATATTGAAGTAGATAGACTGATGGCTAAGATATCATCTGATACTAGGCATGAAAATATCTGGGTTTTTCTGAATAAAAGTGTAACTGAACGTAGCTTTCGTAATTGGGGCATCAGCGTGTTCGATTTTGTGGATCAAGGCGCTTTTTTTGATGATTTTATTGAAAAAAATAGCGTTGTCTTAAACAGTTTCGATGAGCAGCAAACAAAACGTATTCAGCCATTTTTTGATATACACAAGTCTAATACCGCCTCCCAAAAGGATTATAAAGGTAAAAGTCTTAAATTATTGGCTTGGCCTGACCTAAATCATGTCAGTAATCCTCAAATGATTATGGATTTATGTGTCAAACTGACAAAAAAACCTTATCCGTTTGATACATTGGTCGCTAGTGGTGAGTTTGGTTCGTCTCCTCAAGTCACAGAAATAATCAATGGGTTTGATCAATCAGGTATACTGAGCGTGACAGAGACACAGCCGTTAGACGAGCCAAAGGTTAATGAAAAAAAGCCTAATAAGTTTTATGGCGCGATCAAGAAATTCTTAGGAATGAGGTAAAAAATTGAATTATCAGAAGTTAGCTATCATTGGTGAAGTAGGTGCTGGAAAAACTCGAATGGTTAAGACGTTGAGTGAAATCAGCCCTTTTGAAACAGAGGCAAGATCGAGTATCGATATTGGTAAAGAGTACACGACTGTCGGTATTGATTATGGCAGAATTACTTTATCTGATGATATGGCACTAGGTATCTATGGAGTTCCAGGTCAAGAGCGTTTTTCTTTTTTGTGGGAATTTGTCAACCACTCTTTGTGGGGTTTGCTCATCTTAATCAAGCATGGCGAGACGCCTGATTATGCAAATTTAGATAAACTGCTACACTTTTTTGCACCAGCAAAAAAGCAGACGACCTGTATCGTTGGTATTACTCACTGCGAAGATGCCGATAAACAAAGCGTGGCTGTGCTCGGACAAGAGATCAGAGTCATGCTGATGGAACACGATATAGTCGCGCCTGTGATCAATGTAGATCCAAGAAACAAAGAGTCCGCTGTGTCTCTATTATCATTATTTAATACCCTGAACAATCAAGGTTGATGTTAGATATGACTACACAAAACGAAAAATCACCTGCAAAAATAGCACTTTTGGGTCACATGAAAGCGTTGTGTGAGGCCAATAGAGAAATCGTATTGGTCAGCTTATGCACCACAGATGGTTTTCCTATTAGCTGCTTCTCGATCAAAGAGTTGAGCAACCAATCTGACAAGTTTGCGGCGATGAGCAGTACGCTATCAGCGCTCAGCGACTCATCAGCTGCCCAGATGAAACAAGGTAAGTGCGATATCACAATCGTTGAAGCCACGTCTGGCAATATGCTATTTGTCAAAACAGACTATATCGGCAAACCATGTGTATTGACCGTTGTGGCACAAGACAAGATGGCATTAGCAGAAGCAAGATATAAGACTAAGAAGCTGATTGGTGAAATCTCATCTATTACCGAGTAACGTGAAATTATTGCTAGTAGATCGCTTCTTAGATTAGAGTAGCTGCAACGCTATACTTTGTAAAAGATTAACCTTGCTTAATCAAATCTTATCAAAAATCATCCCAATACGGATGATCACCAAAGCGCTCAGCAATGAAGTCAATCAAATAACGACAACGCTGCGATAAAAACCGATTTTTTGGATAGACGGCATAAGCGTTTAGTATTGGCAATTGATACTGCTGCAAAATCGGTACAAGCTCGCCACGTGCCAGCTTTTTATAAGCGATGAAAGTTGGAATGACGGTAATGCCATGTCCTTTTACTGCCAAATCCGTTAAAAACTCACCATTGGTGGCTTTAATTTTGGCGTTCATCGCGTGATAATGCTTTTTTCCTTGTGCGTCAATCAGCTCTATATTGTTTGTTTGACCAAGACTGTATTGCAAAAACTCATGCCCCTCCAAATCTTCTAATGTATGAGGTGTGCCCATTTTTTTTAAATAGTCGGGACTGGCGCAGATGACGCAACGAATCCGTGCCAGCGGCTTTGCTTGATAACTAGAATCTCGTAGCTCTCTGATTCGAATAGCCAGCTCATATCCTTCTTCAATCAGATCAACATGCCGATCAGAAAAATCCAATTCAAACTTCAGGTTTGGGTGCTGATTGGCATATTCATCAATCACATCAGTCAGATGCATAAGACCAAACGATAATGGCGCGGTCATCTTTAGCGTACCCCCAATGCGCGTTGGCGTATCATTGGTAGTCTCGTTCAAGGCATCAACCGCGTTTAAGATACTGTTGACCTGCTGATAATACTGCTCACCTGCTTGTGTCAAGTGAGAGTGGCGCGTCGTACGGCTAATCAACTGAGTGCCTAGGCGCGCCTCCAAGTCTTTTAGGCGGCGGCTAACGGCTGACTTTGCAATATTTAATTGTTCGGCGGCTTTAGTGATGCTGCCTGCCTCGACAATGCGTACAAACATCGCCATGTCTTCTAACTGTCCCATTATCGATGCCTCATTATTGTTCTAATAAAAAGAATAGTTATTTGCACTTATGTCTGTTTATCTCTATATAGTCAACAATTATAATAGATACATTGTTCAATCACGTGAATTAATAACAAATATATAGATAATAAACGTATGGACAGTTAAGGATAAATAATGAAAACGATCTATCATGCAGCAGACTCACGCGGCGATGCCAATCACGGCTGGCTAAAAAGCCGTCATACCTTTAGTTTTGCCAATTACTATAATCCTGAGCGTATGGGCTTTGGTGTTTTACGTGTCATCAATGATGATTTTGTCATTGGTGGTCAAGGGTTTGGCAAGCACTCACACCGTGATATGGAAATTATCAGCATTCCTCTAGCTGGCAAACTTGCGCATGGCGATAGCATCGGTAATGAGGGCATGATTGAGACGGGTGAGATCCAAGTCATGTCAGCGGGCACAGGCATCACTCATAGTGAAATGAATGGCAGTCGTGAAGAAGCTGTGAGATTTTTACAGATCTGGGTCGTGCCAAATAAAATGAGTGTTGCTCCTTGCTATCAGCAAGTGCACATGGGGACCATCATGACGCCCAATGAATTCAATCAGGTGCTATCACCAAATGCAGATGATGCAGGGGTTTGGATTCATCAAGATGCTTGGTTCAGTATGGGAGAGTTTGATGAAGGCGTGACGCAGACCTACCAACTAAACAATCCTAATAATGGTGTTTATATTTTTGTGATTGCAGGAACAGTCGTGATAGACGGTAACATTTTGTCTACTCGAGACGGCCTTGGGGTTTGGGATACTAAGCACTTCACTATGGAAGTGAAAGAGGCGGCAACAGTATTAGTGATGGAAGTGCCGCTTTCTATGTAGATCACGGGTGAGCGCCGTAGCATCGTTCGCTCGCTCGACTAACCGCATACAGATCAAGAGGTGCCACATGACGATTAGAACTCTAGAGCCACGATCAACGGAGGTTGGTGGTGTTCCTATCGCACGGTTATTACCCAATAAAGGCAAACAACCGATTGGCGCATGGTGCTTTTTGGATCACGCAGGGCCAGCTGAGTTTGCTCAAGATGATTTAGGGGTTCAAGTTGGTCGCCACCCCCATACCAATCTACAAACTTTTAGCAGGATGATTGATGGTGAGATTTTACATAAGGACAGCTTGGGTAGCGAGCAAGTCATTGCCAAAAACCAAGTCAACCTCATGACAGCTGGTACAGGATTGAATCAAGGTATTAGCCATACAGAGCAAAGCGTTTTTTTGGACAATGCTGACTCAAGCGCTGCTCATCGCCACATCAATATGATACAGCTATGGATAGCTTTACCCACTGACCAGCAGATTGAACGCAGTTTTCATCATTACCCAGAGCTGCCAGCATGGACTGAGGGCAACGTCGAGCTGATTCTGACCACGGGTAGTTATCAATCAGCATCTGGTGAGCACCATCAAGCGCCAACGCTGCAGTACTCAAAGATAGTTGGTATCGATGTACATTTTTTAGAAGATGGAGACGTCACGCTGAATTTGGAGGCGAGCTTTGAGTACGGTATTTTAGTGGTTGTCGGTGCGCTAGAGTCTGAAGGTCAAGTATACAAGAAAGACCAGTTATTACGTTTTCATCGTACAGACGTTTCTAACGATACAACGATAACGCTGGTCGCAAACAAGGGCACACGTTTGATGTTCATTGGTGGGGAGCCTCTAAGCAACCAAGTATTACTGTGGTGGAATTTTGTCGCTGACAACAAAGAGGAGCTCAAGCAATAGGTCATTGATTGGAACAATGGTCATGAGCGTTTTGGTGAAGTGGATTCTGATATGCAGCGTCTGGTGGCACCAGAACTACCCAAAGGCTTCAAAGGTTAACCACTAATACGCAAAATTTATTAACCTATTTTTCAAAGGTAATCATCATTGTTAAGTTTTTTTTACAAAAAATACATGGGGTTTTAGGTAAATTGTTCCGATAATAGCCCACATAAATAAACTGTTTTATAACGACTTGTTGATCACAAGATCGACAAGGTCTATCAACCCAGAGCAAATCATTCCTACAACAATATGGAGAAGTACGATGTCAGAACTAAAAGACTTACAACAATTAGCAGAAAAGCGCCGTTCTATATACGCACTCAGCGACCAGCTGCCAGTATCTAACGATGAAGTCGTAAAAGTAGTTGAGCATGCTGTCTTGCATACACCATCATCATTTAACTCGCAATCAACGCGTGTCGTTGTGTTATTCGGCGATGATCATCACAAACTATGGGATATGACTGAAGAGACCTTACGCGCTATCGTCGGTGACGAAGAAGCGTTTAAATCTACCAAAGATAAAATTGCTGGCTTTAGATCGGGTGCTGGCACCGTACTATTCTTTGAAGACCAAGCAGTGGTAAGAGGCATGCAAGAAGCAGCGCCTTTATACGCTGAAAATTTCCCAATTTGGTCAACTCAAACCAACGCAATGCATCAATACGTCATCTGGACGGCACTAGCAAGCATTGATGTCGGTGCAAACTTGCAGCATTACAATCCAGTGATCGATCAGAAAGTCGCGAGCACTTGGAATGTTGATGCAGATTGGGAGCTAAAAGCACAGCTGGTATTTGGTAAGATTGAGCAGCCAGCAGGCGACAAAGAATTCAAGCCACTTGATGAGCGTATGAAAGTGTTTGGTGCTTAATGTTGTTGTTTGAGAATAGACAACCTATGGCCTTGCTTAGGAAGTTTGCTAAATAAACTACAGAGCACGTAAAAAACGCCACCCAAGCATCGGGTGGCGTTTTTTTATGAATAAAGGGTAAAGACAGCAAAGCTACATTGGATATTTGCAGAACTGATGCGACAATTTAATGATTATTTACGTTGCATCAAACTGTTGGCGACCCATGCTGGACCGATTAATAAAAACTGTAAATCTTCAAAAAACGAGGGTTTTTTGCCTTCGATTTTATGACCAATAAACTGACCAATCCAAGCAACAACAAATACTGCCGCCCACGCTTTGAATCCCCATGGCATAGCCGCCATAACCGACAGACAAATCAGAATAAACAGCCCCATTGCCAAAAATAGCGGGGTCGATAAGCGTATATAAAATAATAAGACTAATGCGCTCAGTACGAGAGTAAACCATACAGACAGCGACATTCCCATCCCCAACAAACTCACAAAAATCGTCGGCACACATAGCCAATGGATTTTCTTATTAATCAGGTTTTGGTGACTGACCGCATACTCACTGAGCCACTGCTCAAGCGTGCGTTTGGACATTTTGGGTTGACGAGACATACTAACCTCCTTGTTAGTAAATGAAATAAGACGCCGACATGCGCTATCAATTTAAATATTAACATGTGCAATTAGTACCAGTTGTAGCACTAATTGCGCGTGTCCACCATGTTATCTGTTAGACGGCACAGTCAATTTCGCTCGTATTGCCAATGCGATATTGGTAAGACTTATCTCAATATCTCAAACGCTTTTTTCTACAGATGTTGCTATTAACCTCGTTCGCTGCGATGCCACTCATAGAGACCGACAAAGGCGTTTACCTGATACACCATGGTTTGAATCGCAAAAATATAGTTGCCAGACATGAGATTGACGATCAGCCAGACAAAGTTGACGATGATCCATAACCACCAGTTAAAGGAATAACGCAGAATCATGGCTGCCTGAGCGGTAATAGACAGCACAAAGGCAATGACGTTGATCCAAAAGAAAGAGATAAATCCCAAAAACAGACTATTATCATCCTCGACGACCGCATAACCGTAGCTCGCCAGTAGATCATTGACGGTTGGGAAAAGGGCAAGACCGATGATGATAAATGCGGCAGTGATCAACCACACCGCTTTGCTCGCTGATTTTGGGATCATGTCGCCATCAGGGTCGGTGTGTTTTGACCAATAAAAAATGCCATAGACATGGGTAAAAAAGTTAAATAGAGGCGCGAGCATCAGACCTACGGCGCCAGATGTGGCCTGTACAATGACTTCTCCTGCGGTTGCGCCCATACCAAAGCCATTGCCCATGACGTTTTTTCGAAAAGATAGTGACACCACACAAATCAGACCAATAAACGAGACAGCCAAGTAAAACCAATCAAGCGTGGTATGGTCGGTTGTGAGCCAAAAACCTGCGGACAGAGCAATGACCCCGCAAATAAACCAAACGATGATCCATTGCATTGACCATTCTCCGGTGATGTTATCCAGTAGCTGAATACGCATAAATTTTTCCTCTAAAATTGATACTGATTTCAATATAGTGCTAACGACAACATAATGTTAACTGCAACGCGCTAGCTGAATAAATGATGATAAATAGGGCACTCTTTGATGCCTCTTATAATGTTTTGCCATAGATATGCTGATCGATAAATTGCAGTGCTTGCTGATAACGAGCATCGTAATCGGGCTGGTCAATCATATGCGGCGCGATATCGTGACGCGCAAAAATATCTAGCAAGCGCTGCTCGAACCGTCCACGTGCTTCAGGCGTACCTAAAGAGCGCATGCCGTCATCAACCCATGGCGTATTATTATCGAGCATGATGGTGTGGTCTAAGCGAAACTCATCAACGCAAGCAGCGACAAAAGGATGCGTGCGACCTTCGTACTCTTCACAAAACGCTTGTGTGGTGACAAAATCCGTATCAACGATCGTAACCGGAGCTGTTGCATTGGCTTTAGCATCGCGTATCGCTTGCGCATGATCCAGACAAATAGGGCCGTAATCGCTGTACTGCAGCCCAACTTCGCTACCGCCCAAATCTGTGCCCACATACAGACGGCCCATCTCCAGCGCAAAGCTGGCACCATAGTAATTAGCCAGCTTATGCACCAGTGTTGTCTTGCCAGAGCTTTCGCCGCCGACAATCGCAACGGTTTTTGTATAGTTAGCGCGTGCCTCTGGATGGATTGCTGACCAATGGGCGACTGGTTCGCGAGCAATGGCGTACGAGTCGAACTCAGGCTGTAGCGTAGTAGTGACCACTTGTAAGATAAGTTGCTCTTGTAAATCACTCTGCGTCAGTGGGTGGTTCTCCGCCATAAACAATGCTGTCTCTGCAGGGAGTGCTAATGCCTTTATCAAGCGCTGCAATTTGACATTACTAGTCGCCACATCGATCCTGACATTTTCGCTACTATCATTACTATCATAAAGATGCTCATGAAGCGGTAACTCGATCTCATCAGTAGTATGAATATGAATAAATGGCAAATCCGCACAGGCCATCTGTAGCCAACGCGCTTTGTCTTGTAAGGTGATCGTAAAATCTGGATGCGGTGATGGATGCGTCATAATGACGATATGCAGGGTCTTTGCTTGTCCTGCTGCTTCTAATATGCTGCGCATTTGCCCCAAATGTAAGGGCTCAAAGTGTCCAATCATCAATCCGTTGTCGTACATAGCCATCCTTATTCTGTTTTGGGCTTATATTTGTTTCAGATTTAAGGATAAATTCTCTAAAACCTGAGTTACTTATGAGCATGGTATAAAGGTTTTGGAGGATTTACAGGTAGGTTATTGTAAATCTGACTTATATTTGACTCTTACGCAGATTATTATGTTTTTCATCAGCGGTTTTTGTGTGAATCTAAAAATAAAAAGCGAGTGATGATTTTTTGACAATTGAAGATTTGAGCATTTATTACCACTATCAAGTTGCTATCAAAACACCACTTATCTCTTTGATTCATTTAAAAAATAATGAACTGTGTAAATAGCTAAAGCAAGGTTTTAGCAACAAAGTAAATTCTGAAACATTTTGAAATAATTATTTAAAATCAGGGGCTTGCGTGGTGATATGACAGGTTAGGGCAAGCTTACGTATCATAAACTCACAAAGTACGTCTATACCTTCAACAGATAAATTCTCAAGAATTGATATACTTATTTATAAGTTGGCAAGGCAAGGTAGCCTTGAGACTAAAAAAGCAAGAAAAAATAAAAAATACATTATAAAAATAGATAACAGAGAGGTATTTAGTTTGGCTAAGTTAGCAAAATTACATCGCTCACAAAATAATCGCATGATAGCGGGCGTGATGGGCGGTATTGCAGAATATGTCGGCTGGTCACCTACGTGGGTCAGATTACTATTTGTAATTGTCTCGTCGCTAAGCGCTGCTGTACCGGGTATTTTGATCTATATCGTATTATGGATAGTCATGCCAAAAGCCAATAGCGATTCCTATCAGTAACCAAGCTTGATATTTAGGCATTAATACCCGTTAAAAGAAATAAATCTGTACCACAAGCAGTTGTCCAACAAGTAGTCTCCAAAAATAAAAAGCCTGAATCATCAGGATGCCCAAGATACAATTTTCCTCCTGCCCGAATGCTCACGCATTTGGGTATTTTTTTGTTTTCAAGATCAGTCGCCGGTCAGGCTTCTTTTATGTTAGTTCGGTCGTAAATCAGGGATATAGTCGCGTGTTTTTATCGACAACGCAAATTTAGTTAACGTAAATATGGATAAAATAGTCAATTTTTAGTAAGGTGAGCAGGCAAATAGCGTCGTTGCCAAATAGGTGATGAGTACTATCAGAGATTTATTTAATCATACCCATTTCACAGTGACTTACTATGAAAACCCAAACTATGACATCCGAAGCGACAACCCCGATGACACAAGACCAAACTCCTCAACCGATGACTTTTCAGGACTTAATCCTAACCTTACAGAATTATTGGGCTGACAAAGGCTGCGTGGTATTGCAACCTTACGATATGGAAGTCGGCGCGGGCACGTTTCATACCGCCACGTTTTTGCGCTCGTTAGGTCCTGAGCGTTGGAACGCTGCGTATGTACAGCCATCGCGTCGCCCGACTGATGGTCGCTACGGTGACAATCCAAACCGTTTACAACACTACTATCAGTTCCAAGTCGTACTAAAGCCGAACCCACCTAACATTCAAGAGCTATATCTGGACTCGCTACGCGCTATTGGTATCGATCCATTGGTGCATGATGTACGTTTTGTGGAAGACAACTGGGAATCACCAACGCTTGGCGCGTGGGGACTTGGCTGGGAGATTTGGCTTAACGGTATGGAAGTGACCCAGTTTACCTATTTCCAGCAAGTCGGCGGTATTGAGTGCTTCCCAGTCACTGGCGAGATCACTTACGGTCTTGAGCGCTTGGCGATGTATGTGCAGGGCGTTGATAGCGTCTATGACTTAGTCTGGGCAGATGGCGAGTTTGGCCGCGTCACCTATGGCGATGTGTTCCATCAAAACGAAGTTGAGCAATCGACCTACAACTTTGAGCACGCTGATGTGCCAATGATGGGTGAGATGTTTGATTTTTATGAGCAGCAAGCAGATAAGTTGGTTGAAGCAGGCCTGCCATTGCCAGCCTATGAGATGGTATTAAAAGCCTCTCATGCGTTTAACTTGCTTGATGCCCGCGGTGCGATTTCGGTCACTGAGCGTCAACGCTTTATTCTGCGTGTACGTACGCTTGCGCGTAAGGTTGCGTTTGGTTATGTCGAAGCTCGTGCCAAGTTAGGCTTCCCATTGGCTGATGAGGCGCACCGTGCCGAAGCTCTTGAGAAGTATTTGCCAAAAGAAGACGCGGCAACAGAAGGCTCATCAACAGACAGCTTAGCAAAAGAAACCACTGACAACAATCAACCGACGAACAAGCAATAGGAGCATCCCATGAGTACTATTCTATTTGAACTGGGGTGTGAAGAGCTACCTCCAAAAAGCCTAAAACCATTGCGTGATGCGCTGCAAACTAGTGTCACTGAGCAATTATCTGCAGCTGAGATCACCTTTGATAGCATCAAAGCCTTTGCCACACCGCGCCGTTTGGCGATTCAAATTGAAGGCATTAGCGATAAGCAGCCTGACCGCACTGAGCAAAAACGCGGACCAGCTATCAAAGCGGCATTTGATAGCGATGGCAATCCAACCCGCGCGGCGATAGGTTTTGCTAAAGGCTTAGGTATCGAAGCGAGCGAGCTTACGACCATTAACACCGATAAAGGTGACTATGTCGGCTTTGAGCAAACGATCAGTGGTCAAGCGACTACCGAGCTACTGCCAGCTATTTTTCAAACAGCGTTAGATAGCCTACCGATTGCCAAACGTATGCGCTCAGGTGCCAGTCGCAACGAGTTTGTTCGTCCCGTCCAGTGGGTAGTATTGATGCAGGATGACACTGTTATCGATGCCACTATCCAAGGGCATGAGACAGGCTCGCAAACTCGTGGGCACCGTTTCCACAGCCCTGACTACCATGATATTGCTCATGCCAATGACTATGAGCAACTGTTAGATGGTTTAAAAGTCGTGGCAGATTTTGATAAGCGCCAAATGCTGATCAAAAACCAAGTCAAAGCATTGGCAGATGAAGTTAATTCTGATGCTATCGTACCGCAGGATTTGTTGGACGAAGTTACCGCATTGGTTGATTTCCCCATTGCGCTACGAGCAAGCTTTGAAGCACGCTTTTTACAAGTGCCACAAGAAGCGCTTATCTCGACCATGCAAGCGGATCAAAAGTATTTTTGCTTGACGGATAAAACGGGCAAATTGCAGCCGTACTTTATCTTTATCACCAATATTGAGTCTAAAGACCCCAATCAGATTATTGAAGGTAATGAAAAAGTGGTGCGTCCACGTTTGGCTGATGCCGAGTTTTTCTTCTTACAAGATCAAAAGCAGCCGTTATTTGCACTCACAGAGAGCCTAAAAACTCGTGTATTCCAAGACAAATTGGGTACGATTTGGGAGAAGTCTGAGCGTATTGCTAAGCTTGCCGCGTTTATTGCTACCCTAATGCAGCAGCAAGGCCACGATATCAACGTCGATGACACTGTACGTGCGGGTATTTTATCCAAAGCAGATTTGGCCAGCTCGCTTGTCGGTGAGTATCCTGAATTGCAAGGTATCGCGGGCACGTATTATGCACGTTTGAATGAGGAACCTGAGGCAGTTGCAGCAAGCTTGGAAGAGCAATACCTGCCCAAGTTCAGTGGTGATGTATTACCGCAAACACCAGTTGGTATTTGCTTAGCGTTGGCTGATCGCCTAGATACGCTCGTTGGTATCTTTGCGATTGACCAAGCACCGACGGGTTCAAAAGACCCGTTTAGCCTACGTCGTTCTGCCATTGGTATTTTGCGCATTTTGATTGAAAAGCAGTTACCTATTAATCTGGTAGCGCTCGTTGAGCAAGCGATTAAAGGCTATAGCGATGCTGAAGGTACCAAGATTGCCAAAATGGGTGACACCTTTACCCAAGTGATGGCGTTCTTAAACTCGCGCTATCGTGCGATGTATACCGAGCAGGGTGTCAGCGTCGATACGATTCAGGCCGTACAAGCGATTAACCCGCATATGCCGCTTGATTTTGATCAGCGTATTCGCGCCGTACAAGCATTTAGCGAGCTGTCACAAGCGTCAATGCTCGCGGATTCAAACAAACGTGTTGCCAATATATTGGCCAAGTCAGAAGTCGATGTTGCTGATACGGTCGATGAAGCGCTACTATCTGAGACTGCTGAGCAAAATTTATATGCAAATGTGCAGCAAGCACAGACAGTGGTACAGCCATTGCTTGAGCAAGCGGACTATACGCAAGTATTGCAAACGCTGGCGAGCTTAGATGAGCCGTTGACGCAGTTCTTTGATAATGTGATGGTCAACAGCGACGATGCAGCGCTCAAAAATAACCGCTTAGCCTTGCTCAAGCAGGTACGCGCCTTGTTCTTGTCTGTGGCTGATATCAGCGAGCTACAGCTATAACTGCTAGCCTTTAATCTTAGGTTTTGATACAAAAACTGGCTCACTGTGGCCAGTTTTTTGTTGCTATAGCACTTGGCTATTCGTCAGTGCTATGAATGACAACCCAGCATCATCGACAATTAACCGTAAAGGCATTGTGCCATTACCATTATTGACGGTAAAATTTAGGCATTCGAGCGTCTTGGATCATGGTAAGTGTCATCACTCTTGTTATTCATTACGTTTATTTGTCGTTGAAGGAGCGCTGCCGTGTTTGCCGTTATTATTGTCATTCTTATTATCTGGGCTTCCATGTGGGCTTTTTACAAGTTTATGTACCCACGTCCACCCAAAAGCATGATGCCAAAAGAGGGTGATGTCACCACACCGCGTCAGTGCAATTTTTGTGGTAACAGTTTGGCGGAATATCGCGGTGTCCTTGAAACTAAGCCTAGCTTAGCGACAACCAGGGATGGTAATACTGAATCAGCCCAAGAATTATTCTTTTGCAATTATGAGCATCAGGCAGACTTTCACGCAGGCAAGACTTACAAACCTTATGCGTAAGCAGGTAGATAAAAACGATTGACCATAAAAAAGCGCTTAGCTTTAGTAGGCTAAGCGCTAATAGATTTGATGCTTTTTCATCATATCGCACACTATTAGATCATGCATGTTTTGAACGATCTGTCTGCTGAGACAACACCGCACTATTACAAAATAGAGTGGGCGTCTTTCATGATTTTATTTAGCAATGCCTGTGATTGCTTATCTTTTTGCAAGCGGTCTTCATCACTTCTTTGGTTGGCATGGATTTTTTCGTATAAATTCAAGCAGCACAGCACCAGTATGCTTTCTTGACTGAGGCTTGGTGCATCTCGCTTTAGATCAAGCGCATAGTTATTGATATAAGAGACCGCCGATAGTAGCTCTTCTTGCTCATGAACGGGACAAAAAATTGGATAAGTCACGCCAGCAATCGCGATATCGACTTTTTTGATCTGGGGCTCAGCCGCTTTGCCATTGGCTTGAGACGATGTGCTGGATGTGCTCGCCCCCGATTGAGTGGATTTTTGTACGGCTACGTCTTTATTCGGTACTTGAGTATTTTGTGATGGGTTATTTTTTGGCTGTTTTTCTATAGCGTTGCTTTGGTTGTCGGTCATGATACATCCTACAATGTCTGGTCAGTGGAATGAGTGATATCAGGTTTTACAAATAGCGTTGGGCGGTTTAATAAGTAGCATATTTTGCTATCTATTACAGGAATGCGTTAGCTTTCTGCTTGATCGATGCGGGTTAAGCGTTGCAAGACGACTTGCGTACGCTCTGCTGCCAACTGATTCTTCTTTTGCAACTCGCTATTTTGTTGTTGTAATTGGCTGATTTGTTTTTGTAGTTTGTCTTGTTCTTCACCAATCATATGGTGCGCTTCAGCAAGGCTTTGATAGCGCTTGTCGAGGTCATTTAATTGTTTTTTTGCGCCATCACGCTCGCTGTGGCTGGCATCAAGCTTGTTTTTTAGAGCAGAGACTTCTTTTGCATCGCTAACAGGGTGTTGTTTTAGGCTGCTAAGTTCAGCACTGACAAGCTGATACTGTTTTTTGATGTCGAGTACCATTTTTTCTAATATTCTAAGTTGATCATACATAGTCAGTTTTTATCCTTAACAAGTAAGCGTGAATGAATTTTGTTCGCTGCATTTAATAATGCCATAGGTGACCGCATAATATCTATATCAACAAAGTAATTACAAGTACGAGGCTTTGTCTTTTTACTTTTATCTATCGATGATTTGTCCCTTAGATTAACACATGAAGTGCAATACCAAATGCAAGGTGAAAAAAAGACCTAGATGCGCTAGCATCAAAGTTTTTATCCACCGACCAAAGTGAGATTGCAACCATGAGCTATACACATC
>Ga0208182_1000062_pt1 | contig 99069 bp, 83 predicted proteins | sample MalvireepMed_906_FD_184248 | JGI IMG/M metagenome (GOLD analysis project Ga0208182, IMG submission 184248) | Marine viral communities from the Global Malaspina Expedition - Malaspina viral metaG DeepMed_906 (SPAdes) (version 2) | ecosystem: Environmental > Aquatic > Marine > Oceanic | place...
TCTAAGCGCTTATTTTTAACGATGAAGCGGCAAAAAAGAGTCCTGTCCCTGTTGTTGTCGTGAGGGCTGATGCTAAAATTGCCCCATACTGCGTTACAAATCTCGCTAAGGCATCTGCATTATCGTCGCTTTGTGCCTTGTCTGGAACAATTTTAGCGATCAGCAGTGCCTATTTGCGAATGTTCAACACGCCCTAATAGTTGCATATACGACTTAATGCTTATGCTACTTATTCAGAAGTAACGCGCATCATTTCTTGAATACTAGTGACACCTTGCAGAACTTTTAAGACCCCAGAACGGCGTAGATCTCGAAAACCATTTTTGAGCGCCGCATCTTTGATATCTATGGCATTGCCATCTTCCATAATGATACGTGAGATGTCGGGGCTGACCTTCATTACCTCATAAATACCTACACGGCCTTTATAACCTTCACGGCACTCATTGCAGCCCACTGGCTCATAAATCACGTTGTCTGGATTATCCAAATCTGCATCAGTAAAACCAATCTCTAGCAAACTTTGACGAGGGATATTGATCGGTTTTTTACAGTTATTGCACAGTCGCCGCGCCAAACGTTGCGCAATGACTAAGTTGACTGACGTTGCAATGTTAAAAGACGCCACTCCCATATTACGCAAACGCGTTAATGTCTCGGGTGCTGAATTGGTATGTAGGGTGGAGAGTACCATATGCCCTGTTTGTGCCGCTTTAATAGCGATCTCGGCAGTCTCCAAGTCACGAATCTCACCAACCATGACAATATCAGGATCTTGACGCAAAAAAGACTTGAGCGCATTAGCAAAGGTTAGGCCGACCTTAGCGTTGACATTGACCTGATTGATACCTTCAAGGTTAATCTCCACAGGGTCTTCGGCGGTTGAAATATTGGTGGCACCAGTGTTTAAGATATTGATACCTGTGTAAAGAGAGACTGTCTTACCAGAACCAGTAGGGCCAGTAATCAGTAGCATACCTTGCGGTTTGTGCAGCGCTTCTAAAAACATCTCCTGCTGATCAGGTTCATACCCTAGCGCATCAATACCAAGCATGGCTGATGAAGGATCTAGGATACGCAAAACGATTTTTTCACCGAATAAGGTTGGTAATGAGTTTACCCGGAAATCGATGGCTTTGGTCTTAGAGATTTTGAGCTTGATACGACCATCTTGTGGTATTCTGCGCTCTGAGATATCCATCTGTGACATGACTTTTAGACGAGCCGCAATTTTGCCAGCGAGCTGCACTGGCGGACTGGCCATCTTTTGCATCACGCCATCAACACGAAAACGTACTCGGAAAGATTTTTCGTAAGGCTCAAAGTGCAAATCAGAGGCACCCATGCGAATAGCATCGACCAACATTTTATTGACGAATTTTACAACAGGTGCTTCATCGACCCCATCATTAAGTTTGGTTGTCCCTTCGTCCTGATCGTCATCACCATCTTCAAAACCAACATTTAAGTCACTGTCAGAGAAGCTGTCAAAGCTCTGCATCGTATCAACGTAAACGCTTTCGATACGCTTTTTTAGCTTGTTTTCTTCAACAACAATCGTTTCGATAGACAAGCGAGAATTAAAGGCAATAGCATCAATAGCATCAACACGAGTTGGATCACTAAGCGCTACAAATAAGCGTTGGCCGCGCTTGAATAATGGCAATGCATTAAACTTACGGACGATTTTTTCATCGACTAAGTCCTTTGGAATGACATCAGTGCTGAGCGCATCGAGATCGAACAAAGGATCGCCAAAGGCTTGTGATAACATTTGAGCAAGGTGATAAGAATCAGCCAGTTTATTGTCTACAAGGTACGGCACCAATCCGATTTTCTGCTCCTGCGACTCAATCTGTGCCGTTTTCATATTTGCTTCGCTAACGACACCATCACTGATGAGCTGCTGCGCTAGACCACCATATTTACTGGTTGTAATAGACATTATGACCTCTCCTTGATAAAGGGTTTGCACACCGCTTTAGAATACAGACTACTATATATGCTTTAATATATTTGCGGTAATGGATACGTATTTTGATTCAGCAAGTTATTTCTACTTCTTTCGTAATAACTTAGAGAGCATTTAATAATTTTTAATTTCTGTTAGACACAATATACGACTTGACTTTATTTTAGTTTAAAGGCTTTCTACAAATGATTAAACAATCAATACATCAAAATCTCTGTTTTTAGTTGTCATTTTTGAACATAGGTATTGAAAAGCACCGCTGCTTCTGGCAGCACACTACTATAGCACTTACGAATTATTTGTTATACTGGCGCGCATATGAGCCGAATTGGCGCGAATACATGAGACAAGGTAAATAAGTATGCAAGCTTGGGTGATCGGTAATTGGAAGCAGAATCCAGCAACTAGCCATGATGTTGATGCGCTGTTAAATGACCTGCTGACTAAGGTTGATGCTAAAAATCAAGCTAAAACGCCAACCTCTAGTAGTCAATGCAAATTGATGGTAGCACCAAGCTGTATTCATTTGGCCGCAGTCAGTGCACGCTTAGCAAATACTTCAATAGTCAGCGCCGCTCAAGACGTGAGCGCTCATAGTGCAAGAACAGGCGCTTACACCGGAGACTGCTCAGCACAGCAAGTCGCAGATACAGGAGCTACTTGGACGATACTTGGTCACTCTGAGCGTCGCCAGTATCATAAAGAATCTCATGACTGTCTAATAAATAAACTGTCTCATGCGTTTTCTCAAAATCTTGGTGTGGTGTTCTGTATCGGCGAAACGCAAGAACAGTATGATAATGGTCAAACACTTGACGTTATCAATGAACAACTCTCAGTGATTAAAGATATGCTTGTTCAGCAACCAGATTTAGCAGCATCGTTATCTGAAAAGCTACTCGTCGCTTACGAACCTGTCTGGGCAATTGGTACAGGTAAAGTACCGACTGTGGCAGAAGTGAGTAAGACTCATCAACATATCAAGCAAACCGTTGCGGGCTTTGCTGATATGGCCGATACAGTCACCGTCTTATACGGTGGTAGCGTTAATGCTGATAATGCTGATAGCTTTGCTTCTGACTCTATGATTGATGGCGCATTGGTTGGCGGTGCCTCATTGAAAGCAGATAGCTTCTTAGCGATCGCTGATGCTTTTAGTCAAGCGAATGCTTAATCGAATAAATAACGCTCAGATATCAGTATCATAGCTGATAGACAGTATGGTTTTATCAGTTGGTAAAAGTAGGTTTAACAGTACCCTTGCAATCGTGTACAATGCGCCTTATTTATATAATCGATTTGGTATCATCAGATGCTAGTCATTATTTTTATTAACCTTATGTTTTATTTTCCGTTATCAGTCGTCATTACGCGGCAAAAGAGGCCACCATGTTTACGTTTATATTAGCCCTGCATATTATCGTGGCCATTGCCATGATCGGCTTGATTTTGATACAGCATGGTAAAGGGGCAGATGCTGGGGCTTCTTTTGGTGCCGGCTCATCAGGTACCGTATTTGGCGCGGCGGGAACTGCTAACTTTTTGACGCGTGCGACTGCAGTATTGACGGTCATATTCTTTATTACCAGTATGACGTTGGCGGTGCATGCCCGTAAGCAGGCTGAAGATCAGTTTCGTCTAGATGCGCCAGTTTCAGCACCGCAAACGCCGCGTCCATTGACGCAAAATCCTGAATAAGTGGCTTTTGAGTAGTCAGCGCTTGCTATTTTGGTAGGTTACATTTACAATGCTTTTCTGTTTTCGCAAGTCCTTATCTATTAATGCCTACCTTACGCATTATATATAGTAGATAGGAAGTTAGAGAACAGGGTGGTAAAATGCGATTGTGGTGGAATGGTAGACACGCCATCTTGAGGGGGTGGTGGCGAAAGCTGTGGGGGTTCAAGTCCCCCCAATCGCACCAAGTTTCACAGACGCCGCATAGCGTCAGGTTGGATTTTTTAGTAGCAACCACTTAATTTATAATTATTTTAAATAAAGTGTTGACACTTCTACATTATCTCCCTATAATATGCGTTCTAGATTGATGCGGGGTGGAGCAGTCTGGTAGCTCGTCGGGCTCATAACCCGAAGGTCGTTGGTTCAAATCCAGCCCCCGCTACCACTTTTTATACTGATGTCTTGTACACTAAATTTGTCAGTACCGATTAACCCACCATAATGTTTGTGGGTTTTTTTGTATCTGAAGGTCAGTGTTATCGCGGTATCTATCCTACTTATGCTAAGCTCTAGGTCTATAGAGTACGATATTACTCGTCACTGGTCATCATCGGCCGCCACTGGCACGATGCTCCTTAAGCAACACTATCTTTTATTCCTCACGCTTTTATCGATAGTAGTGCTTTATAACTAATAAAAGCATTGTTTGGCTGAGCTTGATGTTTTTTAGGCTCGTCCCTATATAAACGCACAACATCTGTTATATGTTTGTGGTTTACCATTATATAATGACCGTAATTCTTACTATATATAAGTACGAAAAGAGCAAAGCTTTGATACGGTTTACTAAGTACGATAGATAAGCGAATAGGAAAATACAAAGAGATTATGAAGCTTTCGACTAAAGTTGCAGAACTGACTAATATTATTGCCCCTGCTGTGGCCGCTTGCGATGTGTCGCTATGGGGTATAGAATTTGCGCCACAAGGCCGTCGCTCTTTATTGCGTATTTATATTGAGGCATTGCCAGAAGAGCAAGCCCAAGATAAGCACGTTACTATCGAAGACTGTGCCGCAGTGAACCATCAAGTAAGCGGTATCTTAGAAGTTCATGATCCTATCGCTGGTGAATATATTTTAGAAGTGTCTTCACCTGGTTTTGACCGTGCATTTTTCTCAGATGAGCAGATGCATGCCTATGTGGGTCAAACAGTAAGCTTACGTTTGATTCAAGCTATCGGCACAGGTGATCAAAAACGTCGTAAAGCAACAGGTACATTAGATAGTATCGATGATAAAGTTTTAAAACTGACGTCAAGCGATGGTGAGCAGTTTGAGATTGCATTAAGTAATATTGATAAAGCCAACTTAGTTTACGAAGATGCCTAACGACATATTATTAGGCAGCTGCTCATAGATCAGCAGTGTCATCTTCAAATAGCTTATGTGGCTTATAGTAACTATATGATAGCAACACCCAAATTATAAAATTTAAGTCAATCAAAAAATGATAGGACAGGTATAGCATGAGTCGTGAAATCTTAACGGTAGTAGAAACTGTCAGTAATGAAAAGGGCTTAAATCCTGAAGACATCTTTGAAGCCATAGAAGACGCTTTGGTGGTATCGACCAAGAAAAAAGTATATACTGAGCAGCCAGAAGTGGCTGTGCGAGTAGCTATTGACCGTGCAACTGGCGATTATGACACTTATCGTTATTGGACCGTGGTTGCAGATGAAGACCATGAAATGCCTGCTTGTCAGCTTGCTATCACAGATCTTGATCAAGAAGAATGGTCAATTGGTGATATCAAAGAAGAGCAAATCGAATCGATTGAATTTGGTCGTATTGCAGCCACTCAAGCAAAGCAGGTCATCATCCAAAAAATCCGTGAAGCTGAGCGCGCACTTGTGGCAGACGCTTTTGAGCCGCGTGTTGGTGAAATGATGTATGGCGAAGTCAAGAAACAGACACGTGATGGCTATATCATCGACTTAGGCGACAATGCTGAAGGCTACTTGTCACGCGATCAAATGTTGCCACGTGAGCAGCTACGTCCAAAATCACGTATCAACGCCATCTTATATCATGTAAACCGTGAAAACCGCGGTGCACAGCTATTGTTATCTCGCACGCATCCTGAAATGCTATCAGCATTGATGCAAAAAGAAGTACCTGAGATTGCAGAACAAATTATCGAAATCCGTAACGTCGCTCGCTTGCCGGGCACCCGTGCTAAAATAGCCGTGAAGACCAACGATCATCGGATTGATCCTGTTGGGGCTTGTATTGGTATGCGTGGTACACGTATCCAAGCAGTACAGCAAGAGCTAGATGGTGAGCGTATCGATGTTGTGGTTTGGTCAGATGATCCAGCTCAGTTCATCATCAGCTCTTTAGAACCAGCTGATGTCAGCAGCATCATCTTAGATGAAGACACTCAAACAGCAGATATTATCTTTAGCACCAACGATCAACTGGCACGCGCGATTGGCTCACAAGGCCAAAACGTACGCTTGGCCTCTGAGTTGACTGGCTATAAGCTGAATATGATGCTCGAAGAAGAGTACAAACAGCGTCAAGAAAACGAATCAAAAGCATTTATTGAATTATTTTATGATCGCCTAGAAGTTGATCAAGATCTAGCGCAGGCGCTGGTTGATATTGGTTTTACCAGTATCGAAGAAGTGGCCTATGTGCCAGTCGATACCTTCTATGACATTGAAGGGTTAGACGATGAAGCAATCGACATGATTCAAGAACGTGCTAAAGACGTCGTCATTGCTGATGAGCTGGTCAAACAACAGAACATGAAAGAGCCAAGTCAAGAGCTTCAAGAGCTTGAAGGTATGACAGTCAGCTGGGCCTATAAAATGGCACAAAAAGATATTATTACCGTGGATGATTTGGCAGAACAAGCCGTCTTCGATCTAGAAGATATCGAAGGATTAGACTCCGAAACTGCAGGAAAACTCATCATGAAAGCTCGGGAATCTTGGTTCGATGAATAAGCGGTAACTGCATATCGCTGTCTTTTGGTGATATGCTATTGAGAATAAAGTGCTGGTGTCTACATACTGTAAATACTGGCCTTAACCCAATCATTTGTAGCCAACAACTGAATTGAACATATAGCAAATAATAGACAGTAGGTGATAATAAATGGCAGATAAGACCGTCAAAGAACTGGCAGAAATGGTAGGCAAAACTACAAGTGCTGTAAAGCAGCAACTGGTAGATGCTGGCCTGCCTGCTCGCGCAGAGGATGACCTAGTCACCGAGTTTGAGCAAGAGAAGTTGGTGACGTATTTAAAACAAAGTCATGGTCAAAACGAAAAGCGTCGTATTAGTCTCAAATCTAAGACAACGAGTACCGCTCGTGTGACTGGCTCTTCGGGTAAATCTAAGAGCGTTAATGTTGAAGTACGCAAAAAGAAAGTATTTGAGAAGCCGGATCCAAAGAAAATAGCTGAAGAATTAGCCGCGCGAGAGCAGGCTCTCATTGAATCTCAAGAGCGTGCTGCTAAAGAAGCAGAAGAACGTGCTGCGACCAAGAAAAAAGCAGAAGAGCGCCAAGCGGCAACTTTAGCTGCAATGCGTGCAAGCTTAGGCTCTAGCAAAAAATCAGACGACAAAAACGATGATATTTCTACGTCAGTTGTCGTCAAAAAAGGCGGTAAAGCGAGCAAAGCCACCGTTGAAGTCAAGCCTAAAGAGCAGCCGAAGAAAAAGGTTGCTGCTACTAAACCTAAAGTTGAGACAGCTGCTGAGCGTAAAGCTCGTGAAGCACGCGAAGCCGAGGAAGCACGTTTACGTGAAATTGAGGCAGAAACACGCCGCAAGCAAGCAGAAGAAGCGCAAAAGCGTACGCTTGAGCAAATGCGTAAAATGGCTGGTAAATATACCGATCGTGAGCCTGTGGCAGAAGTGCGTAAAGATGAACCATTGGCTGAAGGCCTGGTCGGTGATGCATTAGAAGAGTCATTTGAAAAAGAACGTCGCGAAATCAAACGCGGTGCAAACAGCACGGGTGCTCGTGGTCGTCGTCGTAAGAATCAAGATGAGCGTGAAATCAAAAACCGTAAAAACGGTTTGCGTTCAACACAAGCCTCACAGCACAAGTTTGAAAAACCTGTCGAAAAAATCGTCTATGATGTTGAGATTGGTGAGCAAATTTCAGTTGCAGATCTTGCACAGCGTATGGCAGTCAAGGCTCGTGAAGTCATTAAATTACTGATGAAAATGGGTGAAATCGCTCGCGAATCAGATACCATCGATCAAGCGACAGCAAGTCTGATCGTTGAAGAGATGGGTCACAACCCTGTCCTTGTCAGTGATACCAAGGTCGAAGACGATCTACAAGATGCTGTCGATGAGCGCAGCAGTAACGTGCAAACCCGTCCACCTGTCGTCACTATCATGGGTCACGTTGACCATGGTAAGACCTCATTGCTTGATAAGATTCGCGAGACCAAAGTAGCGACTGGCGAAGCAGGTGGTATTACTCAGCATATCGGTGCTTATCACGTAGAAACCGATCGTGGTGTTATCACTTTCCTTGATACTCCCGGTCACGCAGCGTTTAGCGCAATGCGCTCACGCGGTGCTCAGGCAACTGATATTGTTGTACTTGTCGTCGCAGCTGATGATGGCATGATGCCACAAACGGCAGAAGCGATTGATCATGCACGTGCTGCTGGTACGCCAATCATTGTTGCTATTAATAAAATGGATAAGCCAAATGCTGATCCTGACCGTGTTCTCAATGAATTGACAACGAAAGAAGTCGTCACAGAAGAATGGGGCGGCGACACACCAATGGCCCGTATTTCAGCTAAGACAGGCGAAGGTATCGACGACTTACTAGAGTTTATTAGCTTGCAAGCTGAGTTAATGGAGTTAGAGGCGCCACTAGACGGTGCTGCACAGGGTGTGGTTATTGAATCAAGACTGGAAAAAGGTCGTGGCCCTGTGGTTAGTGTTCTAGTTAAGAAAGGCACGTTGAAACAAGGCGACTTGGTTCTAGCTGGTGAGCACTACGGTAAAGTACGTGCACTAACGGATGAGAATGGTCAACGTGTTAAATCAGCTGGCCCTTCTATTCCTGTAGAGATTTTAGGTCTGCCTGAAACACCTGCGGCTGGTAGTGAATTCTTAGTAGTAACGGACGAGAAAAAAGCGCGCGAAGTTGCGGCCTTTAGAACCAACCGTGAGCGTGAGCGTCAACTTGAGCGTCAAAATGCCATGCGTTTAGAAAGCATGTTCGATCAGATGGGTCAAGGCGATGTGTCATTCTTGAACATTGTATTGAAGACAGACGTACGTGGTTCACTTGAAGCACTACTAGCTGCCCTAAATGAATTGTCTACTGATGAAGTAAAAGTCAGAGTTATCAGTTCAGGTGTTGGTCCTATCTCTGAGTCTGACGTAACACTTGCAGAATCTAGCGAAGCGGTATTGTTAGGCTTTAACGTCCGTGCAGATGCCACCGCACGCCGTAAAGCAGATACAGCTAACATGGATATTCGTTACTATAGTGTCATCTATGGTTTGATTGATGATGTGAAATCTGCAATGAGTGGTATGCTTGCTCCTGAACATCGTGAGAAAATCCTTGGTGTTGCAGAAGTTCGTGAAGTATTCCGCTCTAGTAAGTTTGGTGCGGCTGCTGGTTGTATGGTGGTTGAAGGTACAATCTATCGCAACAAACCTATCCGCGTATTACGTGATGACCAAGTTATCTTTACTGGTCAATTGCAATCATTACGTCGTTATAAAGAAGACGTCAATGAAGTACGTACTGGTATGGAATGTGGTCTGGCCGTTCGTGGCTATGATGTCGAAGCTGGCGATAAGATCGAAGTCTTTGAAATTCAAGAGTTCGCCCGTACTATCTAAAGCCGCTGTTCGATAACAGAGTATGTAGCAATGCAATATGCCAAATGTGCTGAGCATGCTAGATACTCTGTCGATATTCAGCGGTACTTAGGCCTATCAGGTACACCCTGCTAGGCCTTTTTTAGCAAATATCATTACTACATTTTTTAGCAAACAGTTCTATATATTAATAACAATAAGCCCATTAAAGTAAGGTAACAACATGAACCAACGTCTACAACGCTTATCCGATCAGATCCAGCGTGAGCTTGCTGTTCTTATTCGTGATGAAGTCAATGATCCTCGTCTAACAGGCTTTGTCACAATTTCCAGTGTCAAAGTGAGCCCAGATTTAGGCTATGCAGATATCTATGTCACTATCATGGAGCCTGAGCTCAATGATGCCATGACTAAGACCAATCACGAAGAAAGCGTCAAAGTATTAAATAAAGCAGCAGGGTTTTTGCGTACTGAGCTGAGCCATAGCCTAAAAACACGTACTACGCCGCGCCTACGCTTTCACTATGATGAAGTGACTGCTCGTGGTAACTACATGATGGACTTGATTAATAAAGCCGTCAACAAAACTGAGCAAAACGAGAATGACGAGTAAGTTATTATTATGTCTATAACGTCTAAGCAACCTGATAAAAAAGCCAGCAAAGCACCTGAAAAAATAAAAGTTTCAGGGGTTATCTTGGTGGACAAACCCAAAGGTATGACTTCACAGCAAGTTGTGTCGAAAGTGAAGTATTTGTTTAAGTCACCGATACACGATAGCAAAAAGGCTGGTCATACTGGTACGCTTGATCCGATGGCAACTGGTTTATTGCCGATTTGCCTAGGCGAAGCGACCAAGTTTAGTCATTATCAACTGGATGCTGACAAGTCTTATCAAGCAACGATTTTGCTTGGTAGTCAAACCGATACGGGTGATGCAGACGGTCAAGTGGTGGCACAATCATCTATTCCAACATTTGATGATGTTTCATTGGCTACTATCGCACAGCAATTTCTGGGCCCTCAGCAGCAGATACCACCGATGTATTCAGCATTAAAAAAAGATGGCAAAAAACTGTATGAGTATGCCCGCGCTGGTATTGAAATTGATAGGCCACCGAGAGATATCATTATTAAGGCGATTGAGCTGCATGCGATTGATGATATACAGATTTGTTTGACAGTCACTTGTACCAAAGGGACTTACGTACGCGTATTAGCAGAGGATATTGCAAAAAAGCTAGGAACGCTTGGACATTTAACGGCATTGCGTCGCACGCAAGTCGGTAATTTTAGTATTGATGATTCTATTGCACTATCGGCTTTAGAAGACAAAGACTTAGATAGCCGACACTCTCAGTTATTGCCTGTCGATGCGTGTATTGATATCGATGCTGAGTTGGTACTGACCGAAGAACAGTGCGCGCGCGTACATATGGGACAGCGCTTAAACTTATCCGATAGCTTGATAGGTAAGCTTAGAGATTATGTTGCAAGCAATGCTGCTCATCAAATATCCCATGCCAGTGAAGCAGAAACCAATATTGCTGGTTCTGATATCGGTACTGAAGACAGCATGGACATCTCGCAGCCTTTACAGCACGAGTTAGCTGTTGATATACGCTTGCTAAATGAGCAAGGAGCATTTCTTGGATTGGGCGCCATTAGCCTCAATGGACGCTTACAGCCCAAAAAGCTTATCCAACGTTGAGGCTGTATTAATAAATGCTGATCAGTAGGCAACGGTTTTTGTCTGCTTTACTAATGGTTTACACTAATCACATACCGTCACATTTTATTGCAGGTTTCGCCTATGGTGAAACCTGTTTTTTTTATACAGTGTATATACCAGTTAAGGACAGCTGCATAAAATGAAAATGGACGACAATAATAACCAAAAAATAGAATTATAACCAAGGACATTTTCTAATAAGTATAAAACCAGTCAAGGGAAGACTATTAACGATGTATAACATTAATGAATGATAAAAATATTAAAACAAATGAATTAATACAAACTCAATGCTAAATACAAAAGGAAATATTATGAAAACGATCGCTTTTTTACTACACAATAACTTCGAGCAAGCAGAATATGAAGATGTGAATAACCAGCTAAAAAACAAAGGTTATAAGACGCTACTGATCACTACGAACGATGCTAAAGAAGTCCAAGCCATGCAGCAGGATGTAAATAAAGGTGATACCTTTACTGCTGATATCTTCGTAAAAGATGCAAATGTTTCCGATTATGATGCATTGGTATTGCCAGGTGGTACAGTGAACGCTGATACTATTCGTGGTAACAAAGACGCTCATAAGGTTATCAATGCCATTAACGACGCAGGTAAACCATTAGCTGTGATTTGTCATGCACCTTGGGCACTTATCAACACGGGCATTGCTAAAGGCAAAACACTAACCGCCTATCATACGCTGCAAACCGATCTAGAAAATGCTGGTGCGACGTACGTCGATAAGACTGTACAAGTCGATGGCAATTTAATTACTTCACGTAATCCAGATGATATCAGTAATTTTGTCGATGCTATCGACAAAGCATTGTCTTAAATTTTGCTTTATTTATTGAAAGATGAAAAATTAAAAATTCTCAACTATTTATAATTACAATTAAAGATATAATTACAATTAAGGAAAATATTATGTCTAACTCTAACCCAAATGATACTGAACTTGAGCAACAACGTGCTGAATCGGCAACGGCCGCTCTTAAGAGTCAAACTGAAGACAACCATACTGAAAACAGCGAAGCAGCAGCAGACCGCATTGCTAGTAATGTAAAAGATGCTAAAGAAGACAAATAGTATCTTTGTGTGTCATTCAGCCTAGAATGGTACAGCTGCATTTGGCTTTAGCTTAGTAGCAATAATTATCTTAGTATTGGTAACTGTAAAATAGATATTTTGAAAAATAATAATGTAGGAGCTAACATGAGTAACTCAACAGATAATATGGATGCGCAAGAAAAAAAAATTCAGCAATTATCAGAAGACATTGATCCTGGTGAGGATGCTACTCCTGATAGTTTGGCAGAAGCCACCACAGCGTCACCACTTGACGATGACGAGCTAGGTGGCAATGCAACACAAGATGATATTAACAAATAAGCAAACATTGTCATCTGTTGATAAACTGTCCTCCCATTAAGGCCAGATCTAAATTTACAAGTTTTATGAAAAACTGCTGATAGTTCAGCAGTTTTTTGTTATAATTGCCCTCACATTTAAATCAGGTTTTGAATAATGTATGTTAGTTAGATCCACACCTTAACTAGGTGTTGACGTTGATAAATATAATGCATACGTTCAAACGTGTTAAATGGTCGTTATCTTTAACTGAATTTGTCGTACACTAGGTCAACTCTAGTAATGCAGGGTTGTCCTGAATGGCGCGCAAGTTATTTTATTTACTATTCTACTGCTTTTAATCTGACTCAAATTGTAGTCCGTTTTTAAAGTTTTTAGCATTGCCGGAGATATTTATGCTAACTAATACCGATCGTGAACAAATCATCGCTCAATACCAACGTGGCGAAAACGACACTGGCTCCCCAGAAGTTCAAGTAGCTTTGTTGAGCGCTCGTATCAACGATTTGCAGAATCATTTCAAAGAACATAAAGCTGACCATCATAGCCGTCGCGGTCTTATCCGTATGGTTAACACGCGTCGCAAATTGCTTGATTACCTAAAAGGTAAAGATCTTGGTCGCTACACCACTCTTATCAGTCAGTTAGGTCTACGTCGCTAATCTAACGACAATAATACGAGTGGGTGGTAAAACAAAGGACGCCATTATATGGCAGAATCTTAAAATTTTTGCTAACCGCTTGGAACTTGTTTGTTGTTATCGATAAAATAGATTTTTCTAAAAACGGTGTGGAATAGTTTCACGCCGTTTTTTTATGCTTATTCATTTTGAAAGCTATGTTTAGATAGCACCATTTGTCTAAAACACATCAATGTCGACAAACATCAGCTACCAAAAATAATGATAATGATGCTGATTGGGCGTTAAAATCAGTATTTTCTATCGATAACGGCTCTGTTCTGCAATTAATTGGTCAATGGCTATAAATCACTGTAAAATAATGCCTTGTGAGTTCGATAGTATATCTACTGAATATATAGCGACTACTGATAAAGTACTTGTCTCTTAGCTTACTGCGTAAATAGCTGATTCTTGAGAGCGTAGACATAGCCTGGACGGTCTTTAGCGCCGAAGTCTTTTGACTTAATGTCTGTTTGATAGTATTTATAGTAAAGCCAAAATTGAACGACCAAATATACATAATAGTACGATGTCTAGCACGAAAAGATATATGAAATAATTAGGTAAAGTTATTGGCATTGATTGAGATGATTTCTAATAGAGAGATTGTCAGTTAATGACCATATACACAGAATTTTAATGACAGATATCAGGTTTTTCAAAGCTGATATCACTTTTGTCAGTCAACATTAGGAAGATTATATGACAATGTTTAATACCATTAAGCGTGAATTTCAGTACGGCGATCAGCAGGTCGTTATCGAGACAGGCCGAATTGCCCGTCAAGCAAACTCTGTATTAGTACATATGGGTGGCGTGACCGTACTTGTCGCAGCAGTCGTAAAATCAGAAGCCAAAGAAGGTCAAAACTTCTTTCCATTGACCGTAAACTATCAAGAAAAAATGTACGCTGCGGGTAAAATCCCAGGTGCTTACGGCAAACGTGAAGGCCGTGCGAGCGAGTTTGAAACGCTGACCTCTCGCTTAATCGACCGTCCGATTCGTCCGTTATTTCCTGAAGGTTATGTAAACGAGATTCAAATTACTGCCACCGTCGTGTCATCAGACAAGACGCAGCACGCAGACATCGCCGCGATGATTGGTGCATCAGCGGCATTGGCAATCTCAGATGCGCCGTTTAACGGTCCTATCGCTGGCGCACGCGTTGGCTTTATCGATGGCGAATACGTGCTAAACCCAACGCTTGAGCAGCTAGAAACCAGTGACCTTGACCTTGTGGTTGCGGGCACCAAATCAGCAGTATTGATGGTTGAATCAGAAGCAGCAGAGCTGTCAGAAGACCAAATGTTAGGCGCAGTCTTGTACGGTCACGAGCAGCAACAAATCGTCATCGACAACATCGTTGCCCTTGCTGAAGAAGTGGGCACACAAAAGCAAGAATTCACCGCGCCTGCTGCCAATGCTGAGCTAGAGTCTGCGGTAAAAGAACAGTTCGGCGACAAAATCGCTGAAGCCTACACCATCACTGAAAAGCAAGAGCGTTACGCGGCCCTTGATGAGATTAAGCAAGCCATCATTGAGAGCCTAGCAGGTGATGCTGAAGCGGACGACTACAGTGACAAAGTGTCTGAGCTCAAAGACATCTATGAAGAACAAAAATACCGCACCGTGCGTGACAATATCTTGTCAGGTAAGCCGCGTATTGATGGTCGTGATCTTGAGACGGTTCGTGCACTTGACGTACAAGTGGGTGTTCTACCATATACACATGGTTCAGCACTGTTTACCCGCGGTGAGACGCAAGCATTGGTGACAACCACGCTTGGTAACACCCGTGATGTCAATATGATTGACTCACTAGGTGGCACGATTCGCGACCATTTCATGCTGCATTACAACTTCCCACACTTTTCAGTAGGTGAGACGGGTCGTGAAGGCGCGCCAAAGCGTCGTGAAATCGGCCATGGTCGCCTTGCACGCCGCGGTGTACAAGCGATGCTTCCAGATAGCGAACGCTTCCCATACGTCATCCGTGTGGTATCAGAAATCACTGAATCAAACGGTTCATCTTCTATGGCGTCTGTTTGCGGTGCAAGCTTGGCGTTGATGGATGCAGGCGTACCATTAAAAGCACCAGTTGCTGGTATCGCGATGGGTCTGGTTAAAGAAGGCGAGCGTTTTGCTGTCTTGTCAGATATCTTAGGTGACGAAGATCATCTAGGTGATATGGACTTTAAAGTAGCCGGTTCTAAAAACGGTATCACTGCACTACAGATGGATATCAAGATTGAAGGTATTACCCCTGACATCATGGAGCAAGCGCTTAAGCAAGCCCACGCTGGTCGTATCCATATCTTGGACGCAATGAACCAAGTATTGCCTGAGAGCCGTACTGAAATCAACGCTCATGCACCAAACTATGCCGTTATCGAAATCAACCCAGACAAAATTCGTGACGTTATCGGTAAAGGCGGCGCAACTATCCGTCAGCTAACCGAAGAGACTGGTGCGGTTATCGATATCGATGACGCTGGTACGATTCGTATCTTTGGTGAAAACAAAGCAGCGACTAAAGCCGCTATCGGTAAAATCGAAGCAATAACTGCTGAAGTTGAAGTTGGCAAAACTTATGAAGGTACGGTTGCTCGTATCGTCGACTTTGGTGCGTTTGTTAACCTATTACCAAACACTGATGGCCTAGTGCACATCTCACAAATCGCAGAAGAGCGCGTAGAAAATGTATCTGATTATCTGAAAGAAGGTCAGGTCGTTAAAGTGCTTGTGCAAGACGTTGATAACCGCGGCCGTATCAAACTGACGATGAAAGGTGTTGAGCAGAACTAAGGCTCAGTATTTGATGTAGTTTGATTCATAAAAACCGCCTTGGGATGCTCTTATGAGTGCCCAAGGCGGTTTTTTTATGGGCGCAAAAAAGTGATGACTGGCTAGAGAGCCATTTATAAATCAATGCTTTTGGGCATATGTATATCGATACGCAGTTTTGGTAGGTCTTGTAAATACGTGGTCAATAATGGCAACGTATCAGTCTGCCAATCTAGAGGTAGCGAATTTATACTCCCATTTTTATTAGATATAGGATCGCGAGGATTATCGGAGATAAGCGGACGAGCGAGTAGCGCAACCCTACGGATACCCTGATAGCGTATGAGCGGAATTAATTTCTGCTGTAGGTCAATCAAAGCCGCGATGAGCCAACGCGACCGCGCAGGATGGTATGGGTGGTTTGATACAGCAAGGTTGGCGATATAACTTGGTTGATTGCCGTTACTACTGATGCCAAGACCAGATTGCTCACGTGTGCGCTTATACAGTAAGCAGCTGCCAACACTCAGACTGCCATCACGGCACACGCTATGATAATGATGATAGTTATCAGGAAACAATGTTTTGGCTCGCGTGAGCACAGGGTCTAGAATGACACCAGCGTTATTGACAGGTAAAACAAGCAGCTGTGCATTGCTATTTAAAATAGAGGCATGCGTAAGTTGCAGAATCGCCATTATAGACCTCTTTGTGAAAATCCTACGTTTATTGTGTCTCTGTACTAGTAGAGCTATCCGCTTCTAATTGTGCTATTTGCTGTTCAAGTAGAGCGATTTGTTCTGCTTTCATATCGGTTAGCTGTTTATTCATTGCCAATTGCTCAGCAGCCAACTTTTCTTGTTCAGCTAAGCGTTTACGTTCATCTTCTAAACGATCAATTTCTTCTTTGGCTAAGCTGTCCGTCTTTGGCAGCGGTGCATTTAAGATAGCTTTAGGGTTTCGCGTTTCAACACCCTTATTGTCGTCTGCACTGGCGCTTTCATCAGTGAAACTGCTGTCAGTGAGTACAGTGTCAGGCTCATCAGTTATGATGTGTGGAGTCGAAGCCGCTTGAGCAGCCTCGGTTTGCTTATTCATCGTAGTTGATTGAATGATAGGTGAAACCACTTCTGGCTCGGGTTTTACCCAAAGTAAGTAACCAACAGCAATGAGTATCACCGCAAAAATAAGGATAATCCAAACTCGTCGGCCAGCTGTCGCAGATGTTGCCCTAGAAGGCTTGGTCGATAAAGGGCGCATTTTTTTACGGTTCATATTATGATCGATTTGTGTCAAGAATATAAGTAGACCTACTATAGCAAACTCAAAATAAAAAGCCTATCTATTGATAGATAGGCTTAAGTCAGTATGAAATAGTGAGTTGCTTAGGTGGTAGTCTAGAAACAACACTGGATAACTAGGGTTTGAACTTGACTGTACCACTGGTGCCTGTTGTCATGGCATCGCGAGCAAGCTGATCCTCAAGATGGTTTTTGGCGCTGATGGCATCAGGGTCAGGGCGATGTTCCGAATGTCCGCATTTTGTGCATTCGATGTATTCATCTGGCGTTGGCGTAACAATATTTATCTGTACCACAGCGTCCATCTCCTGGCATTTTGGACAGCGCACTCCTGCTAAAAATCGACGTTTAGGGCTTGATGACTGATAGCGCATTTAGATAGCCTCGCGTGTTGTTTGAGCATTTGCAGCATCAGTATTCTTTGCATCAGTGAAACCGTTATGGCGTAGCAAGGCATCTATGTTCGCACTACGGCCACGGAAGTTTTCGAAATTGGTTTTGGCTGGAAAACTACCTCCAACAGACAGGATCGACTCACGAAAAGCTTTACCTGTTGCTGGGTTAAAAATGCCCTCTTCTTCAAACTTACTAAACGCATCTGCCGAGAGCAGCTCAGCCCATTTATACGAGTAATAACCTGCAGCATAGCCACCTGCGAATATATGGCTGAAGCCATTGGCAAAGCGGTTATAGTCAGGTGTTTGCATGATAGCGATATCGCTACGCACGGCATTTAAAGTCGCTAAGATACCCTCATAATTAAGTGCTGGTGTATGGGCATGAATCAGCAAATCAAACAGCGCAAACTCAATCTGGCGCAGCGTTTGTAGGCCGCTTTGGAAGTTTTTGACAGCCAATAGTGCATCAAGTTTGTCTTTAGGCAGTGGCTCGCCAGTGTCGACATGACTGCTAATAAGGGCAATGCCTTCAGCATCCCAAGCCCAGTTTTCCATAAACTGACTAGGAAGCTCGACGGCATCCCATTCGACGCCATTGACACCCGCGACATCACCAACGGTCACTTGAGTTAACAAATGATGTAAGCCGTGACCAAATTCGTGGAATAAGGTCAGCACCTCATCATGGGTCAATAAGCTTGGCTTGCCATCAAGTGCGGGCGTAAAATTGCCAACCATGAAGCAAACAGGTAGCTGCTGATGGTTTTGTTCCTCGTAACTGTAACGAGATTGAAAACCACTCATCCAAGCACCGCCGCGCTTGCCGCTACGAGCAAACAAATCAAAATAAAATCCGCCAATCAATTGATCATCAGCATCAAACAGTTGGTAAAAACGTACGTCATCGTGCCAGCGTGATACAGAATGATCATCTGCACCCTCATAGCTTTGCTCTTGTACTGTAATACCATATAGACGTTCGACAATGGCAAACAAACCGCTCGTCACTTTTGGCAATGGAAAGTACGGACGAATCTCTTCTTGTGACAAGCTAAATTCACTTTGTTTTACTTTCTCAGCGATGTAGGCGCTATCCCAAGGTTGCAATTCATCAATGCCATAATCCTGCGCATACCTCTGTAACTTTGCTAAATCTTTCTGCGCGGCTGGGGTCGCTTGAGTGGCCAAGTCACGCAGGAACGTTTCTACCTCTGAGACACTGTCTGCCATCTTAGTCGATAGGGATACTTCAGCATAATTATCAAAGCCTAATAACTTGGCCTTTTGTTCACGTAAGGTGAGAATTTGGCTCATGATGTCAGCATTATTTAATGACTCACCTTTAGCATTGGTATGCGTATCAAATTCAGAGGCGCGCGTGACATAAGCGCGATACAGCGTTTCCCGTAAGCTGCGGTCATCAGCGTGGGTCATAACCGCTAGATATATAGGAATGTTCAAGCTTGCGACATAATAAGGCGTCGGAAGCGCGTCTATATCTGTTTGACTCAGGGTGCCATTAGCAAGCTCACGAGTCTTGAACTGTTCACCTGCATCTGCCAATAGCGCCAAACCGCTCTCTGTTAAGCCTTTTAGCTGATTTGGTTGTAGAGGCAATGCAAAGGCTTGGGTTGCATCCAAGATACGATCTGAGAATGTCGCAGATAAGGTAGATAGCTCACTTTGAATAGCAGCAAATTTATCTTGCTCAGTCTTAGGTAATGCCACCCCTGATAACTCAAAGCTACGTAGTGCCAGCTCGATCGCCCGCGCACGTGCCGGCTCAAGTGCCGCAAAAAACTCGGTATCATCGACGATCGTTTGATAGCGGGTAAAAAGTGGCTGATGTTGACCAACCCGCGTCCCGTAAGCCGATAACTTGGGCAGTAGCTCGTGGTGGACATGACGAATCTCATCGTTACTCATCACGCCATTGAGATGAGACAAGATTCCCCAGCTACGATCCAGCGCTAGATTGATATGATCAAACTGCATCACATCTGCCAGTGCTTGCTCAGCGCTTAATTTTGCAATGCCAGTACTATTGTCAGCCCCCGCCGTCAAGTTATCTAAGAAACTATTGGCATCGTCGATAGCATTGATGACTTGGGTTTGTAATGTACTTGGCGCAGCATTGGTAAAATCAACAAGGCGCAAATCTGAAGAAGGAAGAGACATAAAGGTATCCGATATTAATGATTATTATGAAAGAAAGATTAGGCAAACGTAGCTTTTAAATCGCGCTTGATACGAGCTAACTTTGCGATGTACTACGACTCGCGCCATTTAAAATTTATATTTAGTTATATAAAAGATGGGTTCATTTAGTCAAAATACAACCTGAGTACTTATAAACTAAGAGTGAATGCTTAAACTAAAAGTGAATGCTCAAAGGAAACGACAAATAATAAATAATATAGTAAGTTGAGATATAGTGAATTCAGTATAAAAACGATACAGTGGGACTGGGATAAGTTTTTCGCAGCCTCTGTCTGCGTAGGCACAGCACGCAAGGAAAATTTAGACCAGTTCCACCTAGATATATAATGTATCTGTTTTATTTAGGACTGACTATAGTAGAAATCTTTAACAATACAGAGTGCTCTACTTACAAAGGGCTATCATTTGCTTGCAAATTAACCCTATAGCGAGCTTAGGGTAGCTGTTAGCATCAATATAAAGGAATTTAAAAATTGTACGCCGATCAGGCGTACAGATAGACAATGGATAAAAAATATTGATGAATTGACAGTATAATTCGTTGTTTACCGACAATGATTAGAGCTGCTATTAATAATAAATAAGGCAAGATGCCCTGACATTGTACTCATAAAAGAATGTATAAAATCGAAAGTAAATGATAATAAAACAAGGAGCAATATATGAAAGCGACTCTTAAAAGCTTACGTGAAACCAAAGCCAATCCAGCGGTAAGTATCTTTGTTAAGACCCACCGAGCACATCCGGCGAACGAGCAAGATCCTATCGCTCTAAAAAATCAGTTGAAAGTTGTCGAAGACCGCCTAAATAAAGAATATGATAAGAGTACAGCGACGACTATTTTAGATAATATTCATGCAAAGACCAAAGAATTAAATCATAACTATAATCTCGATACTTTAGCGATATTTGCTAGTACAGATGATGTGCAAATCGTCCGTATGCCAATCGATACGACCGAGCGCGTTGTCATATCAGACAGCTTTGCCACTCGTGATTTGGTGCGTGATATGGCCAGTGCGGTACATTACTATACGGTTGTCCTAACCCGCGATAATTCTCGTCTGATTGAAGCATCAAATGATCGCGTCATTAGAGAGTTTGATAAAGATGACGACATACAAAATAACATGGAAAATATCCAGTTTCCTGTTGAAAATAACGGGCTATATACCACAGGTGACGGTGGGTCAGATCGCTCATCAAATAATGAAAGCAGCCACTTAAAAGAATACTTTAATCAAGTCGATAAAAGCGTACAAGAGCTATGGGGTGAGCACAAAATGCCACTCGTGATCGTTGGTGACGCCAAAAACATCGGTTACTATAAAGAAGTCTGCGACCGTCCAGACAACATCATTGCTACCGTGTCAAATGTTACTAATTTAGAAGATGGCAGCGCTCAGCATATCGTTGATAGTGTACAAGAAGCGGTAGAAGAATACCGTACATCATTACATCATGCTGCTTTGGGCGAAATCGATAAAGCCCGCGGTGCAAATATGCTGCAAACTGATCTGCAGGAAGTATACCGTAGTGCATTCCAAGGCGCCGGCGAGACCCTTTACGTACGTCGTGGCTATATCCAATCTGCCAAAATTGATGAAAAAGCGCAAACTCTAAGCCTTGTAAGCGACGCTAGCGCAGAAGGCGTGACTGATGATGCGATCGGTGAAATCATCGAGCATGTCATCCATAATGGTGGTAAAGCTGTATTTATGCCACAAGATATCATGGGTGAAGATCAACCAATCGCGTTAGTTACTCGTTACTAATTTAACGATGATCTAACAATGACACCTACGTGCGATATTCATTTATGAATTAGCCATTAATAATGGATAGGTGTAATATGAGAGCATTGGTTCGATATGAGCCAGTGCTCTTTTTATTTCTTTCATTACTATCACTCTGGGTGTTATCGTAGCTGAGCTATTGATTTTTACTCCATAAATATTGAGCGTACAATTAATCAAATTATGACTACCACCTCTTTTGTTTTAACCAGCTACAACATTCATAAAGGCATGTCACCACTAAACCGTCAGGTGAAAATGCAAGGTATTGCTCAAGCGTTAGAAGCGGTGGGCTCCGACATCTTATGTTTGCAAGAGGTGCAAGGGCAAAACCTTAAACGCAATATGCAATATAACGAATATCCCAATCAGTCTCAGCATGAATGGTTTGGCGAATTTTTGGATTTAGAAAATAGCTATGGCAAAAACTCAGAATACGAGAATGGTCATCACGGCAATGCCGTATTAAGCCGGTTCCCATTAGACCCAAAGCACAATGTCAATATTACCGTCAATAGGCTAGAGCAGCGCGGCGTCCTGCATTGTGAAGTGCAGCCTATCGGTTGGGACAGACCAGTTGTTGTACTGTGCGCGCATCTAAATCTGTTTGAGCGTGACCGTATTAAGCAGTATCAGGCTATCAGCGATTATGTAAGAAATGAGATTGCACCTGATCAACCGCTCATCTTGGCAGGCGATTTTAACGATTGGAAAAAGATGTCTTGCGACAAACTGGCAACTGAGCTTGGTATGATAGAAGCATTTAGACATTGTCATGGCAAATTGCTACCGACATTCCCCGCAAAACTGCCAGTGCTCAGTTTAGATCGTATCTATCTGCGTAATTTGGTTGTCAAAGACGCATGGGTACATGGTGGAAAGCCGTGGTCATCATTGTCGGATCATTTGCCGATTAGTGCAAAGCTGATGCTGCCCTAATACTTTCTTAATACTTGGTGGTGATGTGCTCGGATGCACTGCCTTGATAATCTATCGAGACTAAAACATCTTTTTAGCAAAAATACTATCGACTAAAATCGCCCCTTATGAAATAGTCATCTAACTTGAAATAAATAGTAAGCACTAACTAATAAACAAAATATAAGGATATATCACTATGGCAACGCCATCTACTAACGACAATAACCAACAACCTCAACTCCCCAATACCCAGCACGCTGCCCTGATACGTGAATTCGGTGAACCAGAAGTAATGATATATCAGGATGGTGTCGACATCCCTGAATTACAGGACGATCAGGTATTGGTCAAAGTCGCCTATGCCGGTATCAACCCTGTCGATTATAAAACCCGCCAAGGCAAAGGGTGGGGCGCAGAAAATATACAAAAACAAAAATTCGACAATAACCAGCCTGCTATTTTAGGGTTTGACGTATCAGGTACAGTGGTTGATAGCAGCAGCGATGAGTTCGCTATTGGAGATCGCGTTGCCGCCTTGACCTTTACTGGTGGTTGCTATGCGCAGTACGTGGCGGTAGACACCAAAATGCTTGCCAAAGTGCCAGAGAATGTGACATTAGAGCAGGCAGGGGCATTGCCGTGCATTGGGCAAACAGCGCTACAGTTTGTGGAATTTGCAGATATCAAAGAGGGTGAGCATGTCGTAATCAATGCACCAGCAGGCGGCGTCGGTCACTTATTAATACAGCTATTAATGGACAAAGTAAGCCGTGATGATATTAAGGTCACAGTTATTTGCTCACCAGAAAAATATGCCAAGCTCGGTGAGCTTATCGATACTGACAAGCTGGCAGGCTGGATTGATTATACCAAAGACGAAGCGTTCCCTGACTTGCAAGCCGACGTACTACTTGACTTAGTTGGCGATGATGCTGGCGTGCGCGCCCTGAGTGTGCTCAAATCGGGCGCGCGCGTGAATGTGTTGCCAACCATTTGGGTCGATAAACTCAAAGAAGCAGGCGAGCAAAAAAGCTTAGAAGTATCAGGGTATAAAGCGCAGCGTAGTGGTGATGATATGGCGCGTGTTTTACAGCAAGTCGCTGATGGTCAATTAACCTTAAAAATCCAAAAAATCTATCCTTTATCAGAAGTGGTAGCCGCGCACCATGAGCTACAAAAGGGCGATGCATTCGGAAAAATTGTCCTTGCTGCTTCTGAATAAGGGGCGCTAACCAGTTTTTTAAAAATCATAGGATCCTTTACGTACTTCATAAAGCTCTACAAGAATGGTGTCTCTGACAACACAACAGGCCTACTCTCTAATGTTGTCTGCTGTAGGATAGTGAGAGACACGCTGATAAATGAAGTAATAACAAAGGATGTTCTATGACTATGAATAAAGACATTGAAAATAAAGTTACAGAGAATAAAAAACAGACAAAAAAGTCATGGATCATGTCGCCTATGAAGCGCAAGTGCGTGAAGAAATAGAAGCATGGAAAAACCCTGATAAAGGCGTTTTGGACAAAGCTTTTGTGGTCCTTAATACGCCTATTGTCGCGGCAGGTGATGCATTAATGGATGTGCCGCAATTCGGCGATGCCTTAAAAAAAGCAACTGAGCAAACCATCAGTACTTTGAGTAATGCCGCCAATTGGACATTGAACACTCAAGGCGTTATCGAGAGCTATCAAGAGGAGCCTGATTTTGAAGGCTCGTCAATCAAGACGCTTTCTGATATTAAACATCTACCAATTGCGGTTGTCGATAAATAAGTCAAGCTGCTCAAAAGTAAATATGTCGCGCTCACCAGTGTGCAAGGCGTGACGACAGGGGTGGTTGGCTGGGTAGGTATTCCAGCCGATGTGGTGGGTCTTATCACTACCAATCTACGCGCTATCGGAGAGTATGCGACTTACTATGGCTTTGACATGAATGATAAAGGCGAGCAGTTGTTTGCCATGTCTTTGTTGGCGGTGGCTACTTCTGCCTCTGCTGAAGCGCGCAAAGCAGCACTGGATGATACCCGTGCGATGATTAAAGATCCAGAAACGCAGACATTTAATCAGATTAATGAAGAGGTCATGTCGCGGGTACTGCGTCAGACAGCAACCAAAGTGGCCACCAATATGGTCAAAACGAAAGCCGCGCAAATCATTCCTGCGGTGGGTGCAGTAGTGGCAGGTGGCGTCAATGCCAACTATACGGCCAATGTCTGTGAAGCGGCGTATCAATGCTACCGTGAACGTTTTTTAGATCGCATTGCATAGGTAATCGTTTACTCAACCTGACCATGGCAATTTTAGTTTGCAAGCATTTGACGAAATGTCAGGCTAATCCGTCCAGTATCGACTGTTTTTGTTTTCGTGATTGTATGCTTCCAAAAGCGCTGTGTGTCCCCATGCATGACAATTAATTGTCCAGACTCAAGATAAAGCGCGACTTTTTCTTGAGTTTTTTTGTGCTTAAAGACAAATTTGCGGGTGGCACCAAGGGAGAGAGATGCAATGATTGGTTGATGACCGAGCTCTTTTTCATCATCGGCATGATAGCCCATGCCATCAGTGCCAGTTGGATAATAGTTGAGCAAGCAGGTGTTGAAATGTGCTGCAATACCGATGTCTGCCAACGCTTTTTCTACATATTGTTTCACGTGGAACACTATATCTGACCATGGTATTGTCTGTCGCGTATGCCCTGAATACTGGTAATCTGCATCCGTGTCTCCCATCCAGACAATTTGGCGAGTCGTCACATGAGTTTTACCAAATAACGTCACTATATCCGATTGCCAAGGCAACCCATTTAGCAACGTATTATAGAGGACATTGGCATCGTTTATGACTATGCCTAGATCGTTTACATTACCATCATAGGGCAATAAATTATCTGTAGGTGTTGGGGCAAAAAGGTCAGTCATAGATCAATAGTTATCTCTCATTATTTGCTGCGTTGATAGTGCTCTTGAATGATCTGAGCACACAGTTTGGGCGCTTCCATTGGCAGTAGGTGACCATAGTCTAGCAATGAGATGATGCTGCTATCAGGCACAAATTTTTGCCATTGTTGTCGTACCTTATCATTGATGAATAAAGTAGGCTTACCGGTAATCAGCGTATAGGGGCAGCGTAGTTTTTTGAGCGCGGCATCGATATGAGGTGCGCTAAAATAGTTGGCCAGCTCTTGCTCTGGAGCAAACATCAAGCTGTAACTTCCATTTGGATTTTTGCTCAAGCTCTGTTCGGCAAATATCTGCAAGTGTTCATCACTGATGCGTCTATAAGCACGCTGCGCACGCAAGTTGTCATAATAAGCATCGACACTCGGCCACGTAGATTGCCGATTTACTGTGCTTTTGAAAGGCTCACGACTCAGCAGGATAGAGCGCGGTAACAGATTATACAAAATAGCTTGGTTTTTGGTGAATGTGACAGGCTCTATCAGATATAGCTGCGAAAACAGCTCTGGACGTTTGGCTGCTGCCATGGCTGTGGCGGTTGCGCCTTGTGAATGTCCGATACCGACGACAGGCTTATCTTGTGTTTTTTCTAAAAACTCAATAAGCAGGTCAGCATCTTGCTCACGCGTTAGACGACGGCTGTGCGGTTTGTCATACCAATAGCCACGCAGGGCAAGTGAGCTGATATCAAACTCAGTTGCCAGCTCATTTAGCAATGGCGTATAGGTACCAACGGTGAAACTATTACCACCATAAAAATGCGCGGGTGTGCGGCGATGGTTATCTGTTTGAACTGACTGATTGAGCTGGCTAAGATGATAGTAACGTGCTTTTTTACCATCAAGATTGATGCTGTTTGTAAATGCTTCCATAAAATAAACACTTCCTTGTGATTTATTTTGATGGGTCTTAGTTGTCTTCACCTAAGAAACCACCGCTTTGACGTTGCCATAATTTAGCATAGACGCCATCGCGTGCGAGCAGCGCCTCGTGACTGCCTTGTTCAATAATACGCCCTTTGTCCATCACTACTAGTCGATCCAGTGCCGCAATGGTTGATAAACGGTGGGCAATGGCAATCACGGTTTTGCCAGTCATCATGTCGTTTAAGCTTTCAGTAATAGCAAATTCGATTTCAGAGTCAAGGGCACTCGTGGCTTCATCAAGCAGCAAAATTGGTGCGTTTTTCAGCATTACGCGGGAGATGGCGATACGCTGGCGCTGACCACCTGAGAGTTTGACGCCGCGCTCACCGACCTGGGTATCAAGGGCGGTGTTGCCTTTGTCATCGCTTAAGTCTTTGATAAAGTCCCATGCTTGGGCTTGCTTAGTGGCTTCAATAATTTCAGCATCGGTGGCATCTGGACGACCATAAGCAATGTTTTCACGGATGGTACGATGCAATAATGAGGTATCTTGGGTCACCATACCAATTTGCTGGCGCAGTGACTCTTGAGTGACCTCATCAATTGCCTGTCCATCAATAAAGATTTTGCCACTATCGACATCAAAGAAGCGTAGTAGTAAATTCACCAAGGTTGATTTGCCTGCCCCAGAGCGTCCGACCAGACCGATTTTTTCACCTGGTTTGATGTCCAAATAAAAGTCATCTAGCAGCTTCACACGGTTGCTCGCCAGTGCGGTACCTGCATTGTGCGCCTCATCGACGCGCGCGCCTTCATCATCGGCAGCGATCATATCCTCTTCGTAACCAAAATCAATATGATCAAAGACAATACGACCATCAGTGACCGTTAGTGTTTGCGCATTAGGTTTATCGACGATTTTTTGCGGGGCTGATAGAGTACGCATACCATCTTGTACCGTACCAATACTCTCAAACAAACTGGTGGTCTGCCACATAATCCAGTGGGTCAAACCGTTTAAGCGCAGTGCCATAGCAGTCGCTGCGGCAATCGCACCAACACCAACATCACCTTGTTGCCACAAATATACACCGATAGCTGCAGTCGAGCCAATCAAAGTCACACTGATGGCATGGTTGACGACCTCAAGATAGCTGACCCAGCGCATCTGTGCGTGTACCGTACCCAAAAACTGATTCATCGCGTATTTGGCATAACCCAATTCGCGCTGCGAGTGGCTAAACAGCTTGACGGTCATGATATTGGCATAAGCATCGGTGATGCGTCCTGTCATCAACGCACGGGCATCCGCTTGGACAATGGCCGTACGTTTGAGGCGCGGAATAAAGTACCACATGGAAAGCCCAAACAGTACAAACCAAACCGCAAATGGAATGAGCAGCAAGCTGTCTAGATTAAACAAAATCACCCCAGTAGTGACAAAATACACCACCACATACATCATCATATCGGTGATGGTCATCACTGTATCACGCACGGCCAATGCCGTTTGCATCACCTTTGCTGAGACACGTCCTGAAAACTCATCTTGATAAAACTGCATCGACTGCCCAAGCATTCGGCGGTGAAAACGCCAGCGCATCTGCATCGGAAACACGCCTTGGATCACTTGAAAATGTACCAATGACGATAAGGCAATCCAAAATGGGCTGAGGATTAACACAGCAAACATCAGCAGTAGCATGTCGCTTTTTTCTGCCCACAGTGTCTGCGGGGTATAAGCACCCAGCCAATCCACCAAGTTACCAATCCATGCAAACAACATGGCCTCATAGACCCCAACACCTGCGGAGAGGATCATAAATAAGAACAGCCAGCCACGTAAACCATGAGTACAGGCCCACAAAAACTTCAACAACCCCTTACGAGGCAATGGCATGGGCGTTTCTGGGAAGGCAGGAAGACGGGATTCAAAAAAACGAAAGAGAGCGTTCATAGGCGGCAATAATACGTCAAAACAGAGCGGTTTTGAGTCGTTACTTATGTTAATAAAATAGCAGGGTATTTTATCAAAACTTGGCAATCAGGCGTGCAGTAAATTGTAATTGATCCATGCATAGTGCTTTTGGTTGATACGTTATTGCCAATAACGCGCGTGGAAATACGGATAAATAGATTGCTGTCAAAAATATATTTTGCTACCTTCTAGACCGCAACTGGCTTAGTTGATCGAATGATGAGCGTTGTAATCATATTTTTTAATGAAATCAGTTGAATACAAAGCGGCTTACTTGATGCTGCGCCACCAGTGTATGGATAATAAATACCCAGTACTAGGGTTCAAAAGGTAGGCCTTAATGATGTATCTAACCATTGCGGTGCTGTGTAGCGTCGCTGTTTCAGTGCTTTTAAAAATACTACGCCAAAAGAAAATGGATATTCGTCAGACCATTGTCGCAGGTTATCCCGTCGCTTTTTTACTGACTTGGCTTTTATTAAAGCCCGATGTCGGCGCCATACATGCGCTAGACAGTGCTTGGGGCATCATCATCGCGCTTGGGATCTTGCTACCGGCCGTGTTTATTATCCTTGGACGTGCTATTGAGGCGGTGGGTATGGTGGCAACGGATGCCTCCCAGCGCTTATCATTGATTATTCCGATCATTGCCGCTTTTTTGCTATTTGGTGAGGTGCTGACAGGTACGCGTGTGCTGGGATTGGCACTTGGCTTTTTGGCACTAGGAGCACTGGTTTATCGACCACAGCAGACAGATACCCCTAAGCAAACAAAATACACACCGCTGTGGTTATTCGGTGTATGGGCGGGTTACGGCATCATCGATATCTTGTTTAAGCAGGTTGCCAAGCAGGGTACTGCTTTTCCGTTGACACTGTTTGTGAGCTTTGGAGTCGCAGGTTTATTATTACTCGTCTATCTGCTCGTCACTCGGGTGCGCTGGCAGGCAGACGCCCTTGTCGCTGGATTGCTACTTGGCGCGCTCAACATGGGTAATATTTATGCTTATGTCAGAGCCCATCAAGTGCTCTCCGATTCATCCAGTATTGTGTTTACGGGGATGAACGTGGGTGTCATCGCAGTCGCCACATTGATCGGAGTGGGCGCGTTTAAAGAACGACTCAATCGCATCAATTTGGTGGGGTTGCTACTTGCAGTATGCTGTGTGGGCGTCTTATTTTTGGCGTGAGATAAGTTGTCCAAGGAAGGATAAAGTAGAATTTTTAGCAAAGTTGTCACGTTTTCTATATAGGCATACTTATCATCCTATGATAAGGTCATCTACAAATAGCAGACCTTATATAGGTGATAGAAAGCTTGATTTATAATGTTTAATTTCACTCAATAAAAATAGGATGTACTTTCAATGGAATACGACAATCAGTTGCAGCGCATAAAAGACGGTTCAGGGTTTATCGCTGCGCTCGACCAAAGTGGTGGCAGCACACCAAAGGCTTTAGAGAATTACGGCATCAGCGGCGATGAGTATGAGAATGATGAGGCCATGTTTGATTTGGTGCATGAGATGCGTGCCCGTATCATGACGTGCGACTGTTTTGACAATGAGCGTGTGCTTGGTGCGATCTTATTTGAAGATACCATGGAGCGTGACGTCAATGGTAAGTCGACCGCCAACTATTTGTGGGAAGACAAGCAAATCGTTCCATTCTTGAAGGTAGATAAAGGTTTGGCGGAGCAGATGAGCGGCGTCCAAGTCATGAAGCCGATGCCTAATCTAGATCTGTTGCTAGATAAAGCCAAGAACTATCCAGTATTTGGTACCAAGATGCGCTCAGTCATTTATGAGCCAAATGTCGATGGTATTGAGCTCGTTGTACAGCAGCAATTTGATGTGGCCAAGCAAATCATCTCAAAAGGCTTGATGCCAATCGTTGAACCAGAGGTCAATATTGATAGTGCCCAAAAGCATGATTGCGAAGTGCTATTAAAAGCCAATATTTTGCGTAATCTGGAACGCTTAAATGACGAACAGCAAGTAATGCTCAAGCTGACATTGCCCGAAGAAGCAGGATTTTATCAGGAACTGGTCGACCATCCAAAAGTGCTCAAAGTCGTGGCGCTATCTGGTGGTTATAGCCGCACTGATGCGTGCGCGAAGCTCAAACAAAACCCCGGTATGATTGCCAGCTTCTCGCGCGCCTTTACCGAAGGGTTGAGTAAGCAGCAAAGCGATGAAGAGTTTGCCGATACCATCAATACGTCGATTGAGGAGATTTATCAGGCGTCGAAGGTTTGATATTACTAAATACATAAACTAAAAAAGCTTATACCTCTTTGTATAACTGGCGTCCTTCCTTGTTGTATTTTTCCATCATCTCAGCCATGCCTTGACGGACTTCTTCAGCACTGGCTTCGCCTACTTGTCCGACCAGTTCTGTATCGACTTTTTTGATCAAATGATCATCATCGCTTAAGTCGCCTGATTGCGGCGTTACCTTTTTATTGGCGGCATCTTTGTCCAGTCCTGCTGCATACTCACGCACGTTTTGCGTAATTTTCATGGAGCAAAACTTCGGACCACACATAGAGCAAAAGTGTGCCGATTTATGCGCATCTTTTGGCAAGGTCTCATCGTGATATTCGCGCGCGGTATCAGGGTCGAGCGCCAGATTGAACTGATCATCCCAGCGGAATTCAAAGCGCGCTTTGGATAGCGCATTATCACGCGCCTGTGCACCAGGGTGACCTTTGGCAAGGTCGGCGGCGTGTGCAGCGATTTTATAGGTAATAATGCCGTCTTTGACGTCTTTTTTGTTTGGTAGCCCTAAGTGCTCTTTTGGTGTGACATAGCATAGCATCGCGGTACCAAACCAGCCAATCATCGCCGCACCAATCGCACTGGTGATATGGTCATAACCCGGGGCGATGTCAGTCGTTAATGGGCCCAAGGTATAGAAAGGCGCGTCCGCACACAGATCAAGCTGCAAGTCCATGTTTTCTTTGATACGGTTCATCGCCACGTGTCCAGGGCCTTCAATCATCACCTGTACGTCGTGCTCCCATGCCACTTTGGTCAATTCACCAAGCGTACGTAGTTCGCCAAACTGCGCCTCATCATTGGCATCTTGCAAGCAGCCGGGGCGTAGGCCATCACCTAGACTGAACGCCACATCGTATTGCTTCATAATCTCGCAGATATCTTCAAAATGCGTGTATAAAAAGCTCTCTTTGTGATGCGCCAGACACCACTGCGCCATGATAGAGCCGCCGCGTGAGACGATACCTGTCAAACGCTTTGCGGTGAGCGGTACATAGCGGAGCAGGACGCCTGCGTGAATGGTAAAGTAATCCACACCTTGCTCGGCTTGCTCAATCAAGGTATCACGGAATATCTCCCACGTCAGATCTTCAGCGACGCCATCGACTTTTTCTAAGGCTTGATAAATCGGTACGGTACCAATCGGCACAGGAGAGTTGCGGATTAGCCATTCACGAGTTTCATGAATGTGATTGCCCGTCGATAAATCCATGATGGTATCCGCGCCCCAACGCGTGGCCCATGTCATTTTGGAGACTTCTTCATCAATCGATGAGCCGAGCGCTGAGTTGCCGATATTGGCATTGATTTTTACCAAAAAGTTGCGCCCGATAATCATTGGCTCAGATTCAGGGTGGTTGATGTTGTTGGGGATAATTGCACGTCCAGCGGCTACTTCATCACGGACAAACTCAGGGGTGATAATTTTGGGCATATTGGCACCGAAGCTCTCACCCTCATGTTGACGCATGTCAGTCAGTTCATGCTGCTTTTGCGTCTCACGTATCGCAATATATTCCATCTCAGGGGTAATGATGCCGCGACGCGCGTAGTACATCTGAGTGACGTTTTTCCCTGCTTTGGCACGGCGCGGTTTGTCAATATGAGCAAACCTGAGGTTGGCAGTGCTGATATCACGAGCACGTGCTTGCCCGTATGAGCTAGACAGACCGCTTAGTTGCTCGGTATCACCGCGCTCGGCGATCCAGTTTTCACGCAGTTTGGGTAGACCGCGGGTCAGATCAATCTCGACATTGGGGTCAGTGTACACGCCTGAAGTATCGTACACATAAAAAGGCGGATTGTGCTCGCCATCCTTATCACCCGTACCGCCAACTGGCGTATCCGTTAAGCTGATTTCACGCATCGGTACTTGAATATCAGGCCGTGAGCCTTCGATATAGACTTTGCGCGAGGCGGGTAGGATACGGTGTAAGTCGCGCGCGTCTTCTTCAAAGCGTGCATCACTGGCGGCGCGGTGGGCAGGTGTCTTTAGCGCGTCGGCTTTTTTATCGGCTTTGGTGTCTGATACGAGAGGTATGTTATCGGCTGGGTTGTGCGTTTGGACTTGTGATGGCGCTGAGGCACTGTCTAAAGAGGCATTGTCAAAAGAGCTGCTGTTTGAAATAGTCATATGCTGTCCTAGCGTGTTGGTTTTTGAATAAAAGCAACACCGCCAGTAGCTGCGGGGCAAACACTCGTCATTCAGACAAATTTATATTATCAACACCTAACAGCGAGCAAAGAAATTGTCGCGGTTAATGGTCATCAAATAGTGGACGCCGCTTTCTATCTTCTCTCGTTATCTACGTATGCGGCGTGCATCGTTAGACAATAGCGATGATAAAAAAGTATTTTTACGCGTCCGTTGTCATCAATAACAACGTGCTTAAGACTTCCCTGCGTCGGTACTAACCGCATCAGGTTCGGCGGGTGATCTCTCAGCGAATGTAGATAGGTGGCTACTTTTATCAATGTTTAACTATAAACGTTTAATAAAGTAGGCCAATGCTACATCGCACCCCGAGTCTGTCAGTGTTGTAAATCTTCTTCATACTAACAAAATTCTGCGTTAACGGCTAATGGAATTTGGATGAAAATATCAGGCGCTTATTTTGCTATTTAGCATGGATACAAAGAACAGGAGTTATTGATAGTAATTAAAATTCCTTGATATTACTGATACTTAGAGGCGATTGCTAAATATTGTGTAAAGCGAATGCAGGATTTGAGAGGTTGTCATTAAACTGTCATAAAGATTTGGCAAGATAACGCTCATATCACAAACAATGCTTTTTTATATCGTTGTTAAATTTCAGGAGTCCTACATGCGTTATTCGTTATTAGCAGTGGCCGTTAGTTGTACATTAATGCTTACGGCGTGTAATAAGTCAACAGAAACGGCAGAACCAGCTGCTGATACGACCAGTAGCGCCGCTACCACGGCTGAAACCACCACGCAGACTCAGGCAACGCCTTCTGCTGACACGGGTTTCAAATCTGCTGAAAACATTGCCATGAATATCACAGGTGCAGGCGCATCATTCCCGCAGCCGATCTATGCCAAATGGTCTTCTGACTATAACGCTGCCACAGGTGGCCAAGTCAACTATCAATCTATTGGCTCATCTGGTGGTATCAAACAAATCCAATCAAAAACCGTCGATTTTGGTGCTTCTGATGCGCCATTAACACCTGAAGAGCTTGAAGAGTCTGGTCTTATCCAGTTCCCAACCGTGATTGGTGGCGTTGTGCCAATCGTTAACATCGATGGCGTTGAGCCAGGTCAGTTGAAGCTAGATGGTGAAACCTTAGCCAATATCTATCTGGGTAAAATCAATAACTGGAATGATCCTGCGATCAAAGCCTTGAACCCAGATTTGACTTTGCCAGATGCCGCCATCACCACAGTATTCCGCTCAGATGGTTCAGGTACGACGTTTAACTTTACCGATTATCTCGCCAAGGTATCACCAGATTGGAAAGACAGCGTTGGGGTTGATAAAACGGTCAAGTGGCCAACCTCTGCGACTGGTGCAGGTGGTAAAGGTAATGAGGGCGTCTCAAGCTACGTCAACCGCATGAAAAACTCTATCGGCTATGTGGAGTATGCCTACGCCAAGCAAAACAACATGTCACATGCCGCGCTTAAAAATGCCGCGGGCAATATCGTGCAGCCATCTGCTGAAACCTTTGCCGCCGCTGGTGACATCGATTGGTCACAACAAGAAGGCTTTTATAAAGTCATCACCAACTCTGAGACGGATCAAGCATGGCCAATCGCTGCTGCTACTTTCATCTTAGTACACAAGCAACCAGAGAATCCTCAGCAAGTCGCTGGCGTGTTGAACTTCTTTGACTGGGCGTATACCCAAGGTGATGATGATGCCATGGCGCTAGACTATGTCCCATTCTCTGATACAGCAGTGGCTCTATTCAAAGAGAAATGGAATGAGGTCAAAGGTAGCGATGGACAGCCTGTTTATAAGCCAGCGCAATAAACGATCTGTACAAGCTGCTTAATGACTTTTTGATTTCCTCTTAAGCCACTATTCTCCGGTAGTGGTTTGAGAGGTTTTATCACAGCAAATTTGACCAAAACACTAATCGCTATATTTCACGATAATCATTAGTCAAGTTGCGTTTGCTGTCATAAAACGAAATGAACACCCTGATTTTTTGAATTCACCCATTCAATGCTGAGACACTTATGACAGACTTAAGGTCCCAACTGGCTAAACAAAAACGTTACGACGCTTTATTTGTCAATTCTACCAAAGCGTTTGCCATACTCGTCCTCCTATCGTTAGGGGGCATTTTGGTGTCTCTGATTGTTGGGGCGTGGCCGAGTATCCAAGAGTTTGGTCTGGGGTTTTATAGCAGTAATAATTGGGATACGGTTTCCAATGAGTACGGGGCACTCGCGCCTATTTATGGCACCTTGGTGACGTCATTTATCGCGATTGTTATCGCTGTACCAGTCAGTTTTGGTATTGCGATATTTTTGACCGAAATGTGTCCAAAGTTCCTCAAAAAACCGCTTGGCATTGCCATTGAGCTGTTGGCAGGTATTCCTTCTATCATTTATGGGATGTGGGGCTTGTTTGTCTTTGCGCCTTTCTTTGGTGAGCATATTCAGCCATGGTTTATTGAGCATGTGGGCCCGCTACCTATCATCGGTAAGCTGTTTACAGGCGCACCCATGGGACTAGGGATGTTTACCGCGTCCTTGGTACTTGCCATCATGATTATCCCTTTTATCGCTGCCACCATGCGTGATGTTTTCTCTGTGGTGCCAGATCTACTCAAAGAGTCGGCCTACGGTATGGGTGCGACGACGTGGGAAGTGATGTTCAAGATTATCTTGCCTTATACCAAAGCGGGTGTCGTTGGCGGCGTGATTTTGGGACTGGGTCGTGCGCTCGGTGAGACCATGGCAGTGACTTTCTTGATCGGTAATGCGTTCAATATCAGCCCAAGTCTATTTACTTCTGGTGTGACCATCACCTCAGCATTGGCCAATGAGTTTGCCGAAGCGTCAAGTGAGCTGCATCTAGCATCTTTACTACATCTGGGCTTAATCTTGTTTATTATCACCTTCATCGTGCTGTCGTTGGCCAAACTGATGCTCATGCGCATGGATCACAAAGCAGGTAACCGATAAGCCTAAGCATGGTTATTGGATCTCGATTGATATTGATAAAAGATATGGGAAATAAATAGTATGGCTGCTAACAATGCGATGAATGCGCCCATGACCACCAAGCCAAGCAGCGTGGGGCGTTACAACAAGAGTCTGTACAACAAACGTCGCTGGATGAATAAGCTGGGTTTGGGGTTTGCCATGTCAGCCATGGTGTTTGGCTTATTTTGGTTATCATGGATCTTGGTGACGCTGTTTATTGAAGGCTTCCAAGGCATGGTGCAGCTGCCAATTTTTACCGCTGACACGCCACCGCCGATGAGTCCAGGTGGTTTGCGCAATGCGATCGTGGGTTCTGCCATGCTGGCGTTTTCAGGGTTGTTCATCGGCGCACCCATCGGGCTTATGACTGGTATTTATTTGTCTGAGTTTTCTAGAGGCAGTATGCTTGGCCAAGTGACGCGCTTTTTGAACGATATTTTATTATCGGCACCATCCATTGTCATTGGTCTGTTTATATATGCTTTAATGGTCAAAGGTCAAAGTTTCTCTGGTTGGGCAGGCGCATTGGCATTGGCATTGATTGTCATTCCAGTCGTCGTACGTACCACAGAGAATATGCTGAATCTGGTACCCAATAGCTTGCGCGAAGCGGCTTATGCACTTGGCACGCCCAAGTGGAAAATGGTGACGCAAGTGACTATCAAGGCTGCCAAAGCGGGACTGACGACAGGGGTACTTTTGGCTTTTGCTCGTATCACTGGTGAGACGGCGCCATTACTATTTACCGCCCTCAATAATCAGTATTTCAGTACCGATATGGGTCAGCCAATTGCCAACTTACCCAATACCATCTATCAGTTTGCGATGAGTCCTTATGATAATTGGCACACACTGGCATGGTCAGCCGCGCTGCTGATCACAGCGTCGGTCTTGGTATTGAATATTTTGGCAAGATTTATTGGCAATCGCGGTCAGGTCAAATAAAGACAGATATCGCTGCAAAGATACCAAGTATTTACTTATATTTATACGAAATACACTAAGCTAGGTTGGATAATATTATGAATGATGTCGTAAGCAAAGCCCGCACAGAAACAACGGCTGATCGCTTTAACAGTACAACAGACAGCTTGTTAAATAGAACCACGTCTCATAGTGCGCAATCGCAGCAACCCAATACTGCTGACTTCACCAAGCAAAGTATTCATGATATGCCCAAAAACATGCCCAAAGCAAAAATGGAAGTCCGCGATCTTAACTTTTACTACGATGATTTTCAGGCATTAAAAAACATCAATATCGATATCGCAGAAAAGAAAGTAACGGCGTTCATTGGTCCGTCAGGTTGCGGCAAATCGACGCTGCTACGTACCTTTAACCGCATGTATGATCTGTATCCAGGAATGCGTGCAGAGGGCGCTATCAACCTTGATGGGCGCAATATTTTGGGCAAAGACATCGATGTCAACTTGCTACGCGCGCAGGTCGGTATGGTATTTCAAAAGCCAACCCCGTTTCCCATGTCGATCTATGACAATGTTGCCTTTGGTGTCAAACTCTATGAGAAGCTCAGCAAAGACGAGCTAGATAATCGCGTGGAGTGGGCACTAAAAAAATCGGCGCTATGGCCAGAAGTGAAAGATAAGCTAAAAGCATCCGGCCTGTCGCTATCAGGTGGTCAGCAGCAGCGTCTGTGTATTGCCCGTAGTGTCGCAACCAAGCCTGAAATATTGCTGCTCGATGAACCAACCTCTGCGCTTGACCCTATCTCGACGGGCGCTATCGAAGATCTGATAGAAGATCTCAAAAATGACTATACCATCGCCATTGTTACCCACAACATGCAGCAAGCGGCGCGGGTATCAGACTATACCGTCTATATGTATCTAGGCGATATGATCGAGATGGGTGAGACCGATCAGATCTTTACCAAACCTACCCAAACTGCGACAGAAGATTATATTACTGGTCGCTATGGCTAGGGCCGATTAATTAGTACTGAAGAGCTAATACTGAAGTTGGGTCGTTTCACTCAATCAGCATATCGCGCTACTAAAATATAGATTTCAGGGAATACCTCTTATGCAAAGTGATAAGCATATCTCCAAAAGTTTTGACCAAGATCTTGATGAAGCCATCCGTTTGTTCTTATACATGGGTGATAGTGCTGCCAACCAAGTGGCCAAAGCGATTCATGCACTTATTGATAGAGACGAGACACTGGCGCAAGAGGTCATCGAGATGGACTTTGATATCAACCGCATGGAGGTTGAGCTCGATGAACATATTTTATTGTTGGTTGCCAAGCGTCAACCTGCCGCAGGAGATTTGCGTCTGGTTATGTCGATCAGTAAAGGCGTGGTAGATTTGGAACGTATTGGCGATGAGGCGGTAAAAATCGCGAAAATGGCCAGCAGAATTGCCGCACAAGGCAAATCGTCTTACGGCTATGCTGAAGTGCAGCATTTGAGCAATCAGGTAAGACTGATGCTTAACAACGCACTAGAAGCCTTTAGTCAATCAAATGCTGAGCAGGCGTTTGAGGTCATGCGCAATGACAGTGTGGTCAATAACGAATATCAATCTGCCATTCGCGCGTTGATGACCTATATCATGGAAGACTCAAGACAAGTCTCAAAGGTTATCAATATCATGTGGATTTTGCGCTCGCTTGAACGTATCGGCGATCATGCGCAAAACGTGGCGGAGCTGGTCATCAACTATATCAGTGGTCAAGATGTACGCCATTCAGACTATGCCATGGTCGAAAAAGCAGTGCAAGAAGCCAATGATCGTCTGGCTGCTCGTCAAGTGAGCACGATGTCAGTCGACGACTACGAAGCTTTAGAAAGTAATGACGACTAATAACGCAGGCAAAATAGTCTTCTTACGTAAAAAACGCGCTTACTATAGCGCGTTTTTTATGGGCGTAATGCAGTGGTCTCAGCCTAGCTTTCTGGCGTCCAGCCTTGAGCGCGCTCATAGTCTTCATTATCCAAGAACTTATCACGTTGCTCGGTCAAGAATTTTTTAGCTTCAGGATCCATCATGCTCAAATGATTCTCATTGATAAGCATGGTTTGATGTTCTAGCCACTCTTTCCATGCCTTGTCAGAGACTGTGTCTTGTAGCTCTTGGCCTTTTTTGTTAGGGAAGGGCGGATGCGGCATTTTTGGTAGTTCTTGCTTGTATTTGCGGCAAAACACGGTATTGTCTTGGGGATTAAAAGTCTCAGTCATCAGGTGTTCCTTATTTATCATATTAGGCCATGCCATCAATTAGCCCATTAAATCATTTAGCGGTCTTAAAATGGCTACATCTTGTCAAACATCGTCAAAAACTTTGTGAATATACCGATATTCTCTGCAGTTTTTTCCTTGTTTGACTACCATTTATCTTATTTTAAGCCTCGCTATCTAAATGATGATATGCCCTAGCAGGCAAATTAAATAATCATATGAGCCTATGATAACGCTCTTGGTCAATTTAGCAAAGGGTATCTCGTGTCTGTTATTAAACAGACACAAATCTATAAGGTGTTATCAGCACGTCTTGCCTTTATTCTGATTTATCGTTTCATATCAGATAGACAAAGAAAGCGCGAAAAAAGGGCGGGTAGCTGATAGTAAGTTATAGTTAATTCAGTTTAAAAGAGATATAAGACAACCGAGCGCAGATGTAACTGTGATACTTCAAGTGAGGTTAACGCTGTAGCTCTTTTATAGGGGATTGACTATAAATAAAAAACACCCGCATCAATAGCGGGTGTCAGATATATAGCGATAAGTTAGCTCTGGCTGAAAAGGGTCTGATTAGGCAAAGGCTTTTAAACGAGCGCGGCCACTGACCACTGCTTGCTTGACTTGGTTTGGCGCAGTACCGCCCAGATGGTCACGAGCTGCTAGTGAGCCCTCTAGCGTGAGATAGTCAAAGACATCCTCACCGATGGCATCGCTGAATTGCTGTAGTTGTGCCAAGGATAAGTCACTGAGATCAACGCCTTCTTTGATGCCGAGTGCGACCGCATTACCCACGACTTCATGCGCATCACGGAATGCAACGCCTTGACGTACCAGATAATCTGCTAGGTCAGTGGCAGTGGCATAGCCTTTCATTGTCGCAGCACGCATACTTTCTTTGTTTGGGACGATGTTGGGCAGCATATCAGCAAAGGCAAGTAGTGAGCCTGTCAGTGTATCGACACAGTCAAACAAAGGCTCTTTGTCTTCTTGATTGTCTTTGTTGTAGGCGAGTGGCTGGCTTTTCATCAGGCTGAGTAATGTCATTAGCTGACCAAAGACACGTGCCGCCTTACCGCGTACCAGCTCAGGCACGTCAGGGTTTTTCTTTTGTGGCATGATCGATGAGCCAGTACAGAAACGATCGGGTATCTGCACAAAGTTAAACTGCGCTGACATCCACAGAATAATCTCTTCACTCATACGTGACATGTGCATCATCAGAATCGAGGCGGCGGAGGTGAACTCAATCGCAAAATCACGATCTGAGACCGCATCGAGCGAATTTTGACAAATACCTTCAAAACCCAATAGCTCAGCGGTGATAGTACGATCAATCGGGAACGTCGTGCCAGCGAGTGCGGCACTACCAAGGGGCATCTGATTGATACGGCGGCGGGCGTCAATCAAACGTTCGGTATCGCGATACAACATCTCAAACCAGGCCATCACATGGTGACCAAAGCTGACAGGCTGGGCGGTTTGTAAATGCGTAAAACCAGGCATAATGGTATCGGTATGTTGGTCAGCCAGGTCAAGCAAGCCACTTTGTAAGCGTATGAGCAGCTCGATAATATTATCGATCTCTTCACGTAACCACAAACGAATGTCGGTCGCGACCTGATCGTTACGGCTACGACCCGTGTGTAGTTTTTTGCCAACAGCGCCTATAATATCAGTGAGGCGTGATTCGACATTCATGTGCACGTCTTCGAGGGCGATTGACCAGCTAAACTCACCTGCTTCGATCTCGCGTAATACTTGTTGAAGACCGTCGATAATGGTGGCCACTTCATCAGCAGTCAAGATATCGCATTCTTTGAGCATCGTTGCATGGGCAATCGATCCTTGAATATCGTGACGAGCAAAGCGTTGGTCGAAGCCGACAGAGGCGGTAAAGGCAGCCACGAAGCTGTCCGTCGCTTCACTGAAGCGTCCACCCCACATCTGCTGGCCCTGAGTGCTGGTAGGGCTGTTTTGTGCATCTTTGTTTGTTACTGAGACATTCGTGCTAGAATCAGAAGCAGATGAATTTTTACTTGATTCAGGATTACTAAGGTTTGAAGAATTGGCGTTCATATTGGTACAAGACAAGTCAAGAGAGTAAGAACTCAAGTATAGCAAATGATGAGGTTGCCTTACTAGCTACGCGCTTAGAGTTTTTTATTCCAAAACTCATGGAGATCATGAGGCCTTGGCAGTGGCTGACATATATTGCTTTTTGGTCACTGTTTCTCACAGTGATTGAGCGTCATGGTCTGTCCAGTTGGTCGGACTTTATCATCAAGCTTGTTGCGCGAACCATACAAAACGGTTTGACCGTTATACCTGCATTATATTTGGTAGATTATCTGCGCCCTGTCTTCAAAAATGCCAGTATTCCGAGTGTGAGTGTGCGTATCGTCATGCTGATGATGTTTGCCGCTACGGTTTCTATGGCTTTAGTCGTTTTGGTTTTGATTAATATGGGTTTGATGGAATATGATCGCCAAGCTTTTATGACCAATCTGTTTTTCAATACCGTACTGACGGGCGGTTTTACCATTGTATTTTTGCTGTACTTTTTGCGTAGCTACCGTGAGCTTAATGCGCTCAAGCTATCGTTTGAATACAAGTTGACTGCACAGAATGACTTAATAAAAGCCCGCACCGCGCCGCACTTTTTCTTTAATACCATCAACACACTGGTCTCACTCATTGAGTCCAATCCGTCAAAAGCCTCTGCTTTATTACAAAACGTTTCGGTCTTATATCGTGCCAGTTTTAGCGGCGAACGTGAGATTAGCTTTGAAGAAGAAGTTGCGCTGTGTGAGCATTATCTAGCGATCGAGTCTAGCCGTTTGGCAGACAAACTCGAGGTCCATTGGGATTTGCCTGATGAAGATATTATGTATGATATGGTGATTACGGCGTTAACCTTACAAAGCGTACTGGAGAAAATGCTACTCAATGTGGTTGAGATGACCACTGAAACCATCCATTTTAATATTAAAGTCACTTGGGAGCAGCACAGAGTAGCTATTCAGATCGACGTGGAACTTCCTACAAAGACCTTAATCATTAACCATGATTTGCGTCAGCATATGGATTTTTATATTCAAGCGGATCGATTACGTGCGTACTTTGGTCAAAGTGCTGATATCCAAAGCACAGTGACTGGTAACCACATTACTACCATTATTGACTATCCCTTACAAGACGTCAGTTTATAATCTTTCCTCTTTTACCATTTTTTATGATGTTCTCAGACACTATATTCTTATTATAAGATGTTGTGGCATATTTATTGCATCGTCTTTTATATCTATGTCTTTTATATCTATGTCTTTTATATCTATATGGTTATTGCGATTTTTATCTGGCAATTATTGACAATGAGTGGTTACTATCAAAAATATGATGCAGAAAATTTCACCATATTGAACTGGCCAGTACATTCGTCATACCATCGAAACATATTCAGTAGAGTTTGGGGTGGGAGTTTACATGCGTATTGTAGTTTGTGATGATGAGCCTTTAGCGCGTGAGCGTTTGGTCAGAATCGTACAGGAGTCAGGTCATGAGGTGGTTGCTCAAGCTACCACAGGGGCAGAAGCGATTGTCGCCGTAAAAACTCAGCAGCCTGACATTATATTATTAGACATTCGTATGCCTGAGATGGATGGGGTGCGCTGTGCCCAAGAGCTGGACAAACTTGATCATCCACCAGCCATTATATTTGTCACCGCTTACGATCATTATGCGATAGCGGCACTAAAAGCCAATGCAATTGGTTATCTGTTGAAACCGGCAAACAAAGACGAGCTATTAGAAGCACTGAACAAAGCAAAAAACCTAAACGCGGCGCAATTGAACGAAATTCGCAAGCTTGCAAATCCAGCGGCGCGTCCGATACGCGAGCATATTGCTGCTCGTACCCATCGCGGGGTCGAATTGATTAAGCTCAAAGATATCTATTATTTTGCGGCAGATCAAAAATACGTCAAAGTACGTCACAAAGATGGTATGGTATTGATTGATGAGACCCTAAAAGAGCTAGAGCGAGAGTTTGATGATCGTTTGTTCCGTGTGCATCGCAACGCTATTATCAATCTGAATTTTTTAGACTTTTTAGAAACCCTAGACGCTGGACAATATCAGATACGTTTTAAAGGAATCGATGAGACGTTAGCCGTGAGTCGTCGTCATCTGCCAGCCTTACGTGACAAAATCCAAAGCATGTAATAGGATGTTTTCAGAGCGACATAATCATCCCATATCATCAAACCCTTATTTATGCTTAAATAGGGGTATTTTTTTGCGCCAGCATTTACTATCTCTGATGTGAGTCGATCATTTTTTGTGGCAAGTTTTCCTAATCGCTTAGCACCAACTTAGCACTGACATTGTAGCATTTAGATTATAGTACCGAATTTATTGAGGCCCTTTATGAGCAATCTGCAGCAACCTGCTTTGACTACCTTAACCATCGCCACGCGACAGAGTCCTTTGGCTCTATGGCAAGCGGAGCATATTCGTGATCGCTTACTGGCGCTCTATCCTGAGTTGACAGTTGAGTTACTAAAAATTGTCACTAAGGGTGACAAGATTTTGGACACACCTTTGGCCAAAATTGGCGGTAAGGGTTTATTTGTCAAAGAGCTCGAGCAAGCATTGTATAACAAGCAAGCAGATATTGCGGTACATTCGCTAAAGGACGTACCGATGCAGCTGCCTGAAGGCTTGACACTAGGTGTCTATTGCAAGCGTGCTTCACCAACTGATGCTTTTGTCTCAAATACTTATAATAGTATTGATGAATTGCCGCAAGGTGCAGTTGTTGGGACTTCAAGTTTGCGCCGTCAATGTCAGATCAAAGCCTACCGCCCAGATCTACAGATCAAAACCTTGCGCGGCAATGTCGGTACGCGTTTGGGAAAATTAGATGCAGGCGAGTATGATGCCATTATCTTGGCGACCAGTGGCTTGCAGCGTATTGAATTAGATGAGCGGATACGTGGGCAGCTAGATATTGATGCCTGCTTGCCTGCCGTTGGTCAAGGTGCGTTAGCCATTGAATGCCGTGAAGGTGATGACGAGGTGTTGAAATTACTAGCGCCATTGAACGATGATAAAGCGCGTATTCGCCTTATCGCTGAGCGTGCGCTTAACCGTCACTTGGAGGGTGGCTGCCAAGTCCCGATTGCAGCCTACGCAGTGTTGCAGATGGCGGATGAAACCAGTGCGAATAACGATGACAATGGTGAAAACGGCAACAACGATAACAACGATAACGGTAATGTATTGTGGTTACGTGGTCGAGTGGGTAAAGCGGATGGTAGTAAGCTGTTAAAAGCAGAAAAGCGAGTGACATTGGTTGGTACACAAGACGAGCAAGAGTCGCAGGCAAATCAGCTCGGTATTGATGTTGCCAATATACTACTTGCTGATGGTGCAGGGGCTATCTTGTCAGCGATTTATCACGCTGAATAGCGTATTCACTTTGTCATACTGAGTCATTGATCCACATATCCACTGTTTGGTCGATGATTCAGTCCATTCTACAAGCCTTTTGTCGTGGTACATCTATGTCATCAACGTCAACTAAAGCTAGGTCTACTCATAAAAATCAATCCACTGATGGGTCGGTGCCAAAAATTGTCATCAATACGCGGCCGATAGCACGCGCTGCGCCATTGACGAATCATTTGCGAGCAGCAGGGTTCACGGTGGTTGAGATACCGATGTTGACGTTGCAGCCGCGCCCAACGACTGGCGATGACCTAGCATTGATGCGTGCGTGGCTAGCAGGTGAATATAAGGCTCTGGTCATCATAAGCCCAACGGCGGCCACTTCTGGGTTGAATGTTTGGCAGTCGCTTGTGTACAGTGAGCATGACGATAGTAGTTATGCGCAACCGGACAATAAAGCAGCCAACATAGCTTCTGAAGCTTTGGTAGCCCCAAGTCAAATCATTGCAGTGGGTCAAGCAACCGCTACGGCATTGACTCAAGCCAATATAGACGCGGCAAACTACCAAGTACGACAGCCTGAAGTTGCCAATAATGAAGGTATGCTAGCAATGCCTGAGATAGAGCGTTTACAGGCGGGTGATAAGCTTTTGATATGGCGCGGACTGGGCGGGCGACGATTATTGGTCGATACTTTACAAGCACGCGGTGTACATATCGATAGTATTGCGTGGTATAAGCGTACAATGCCTACCGAGGCAATGACTCAGTATCAGCAGTGGCAAAAAGATTTTTTTGTATGTAATCAAACGACAAATACAACACCAAAGCAAGCAAAACCTATCGTCGTCGTGAGTAGTGGCGCTGCTTTTGAGCATTGGACGAGCATCGTCCAAGGTGCAAGAGAAAAAATGTCAGAACCAAAACGTAGTAATGACATAATGACTGATGCAAGAGATAATTTGCCACTCACGCTAGCGGACTTTTCTTATGTCGTATTGGGTGAGCGCTTAGCAAATATGGTTGCAGCGCAGCACCTGAGCTATTGGCGTGTAGAGGATTTGGCGCCAGACACCATTCTTTCAGCCATCACTACCGATACTTAGGGCGTGTCCCTATTTTAAAAATGGTGATAAATCACAGGCAAACAGCGTCAAAGATTTAGCCATTTTTAGCCCATTTAGTGACAAACGTTTGAATTGGGGACATGCCCTAATTTTATAATTTCTATTTGATTTAAATATGTTTATACCTACCCATCACGGTACTGTCTTATGCCAATGAATTCTGAGTCTTTATCTAAGGATCCTTCTGCTATACAGCAGCGTCGGCAAGCAAATATCTTGCTGCTGCGGATGCAGTGGTTGGTCATTTTGCTGCTTATCGCGGCATTACTCTGGCTCTATATTAGTCAGCAGCGTTTTCAGCACAGTGTCAATGAGCGGTTGCAGAGCAATGAGCAGGTTGTCAGTCGTCTAAATGAGATGGACGATCGTTTATTTGCCATGAGTCAACAGACATTGCCAGAGCCTAGAATCAAAGCCAGTAGCCAAGCGCAAAACCAGCTGGATTTACTACGTATTCAAATAAAAGCCGCTGACAGATTGCTAGCAGACAACAATGATAGTGCCGCGATCGAGTTGTTGCGAGGTTTGCATTGGCAATTGGCACAAAGTAGCAACGAGATTGCACCTGCATTGACCGTCGTAATCAAGCAAAGTTTGCTTAAAGACATCGAGCGATTACAAGCGCAAAGCTCACAACCTAGCCCATGGCAAATACAAAATCTTGCGATTCAAAACATCCAAGAGTTTTTGCACAGTCATGAGCGCCTTGGGAGTTACGAGGGTACTGATATCCAGCGCCGAGAGCTAGTTGATGCTGCAACTGAGGGTGACCAAAAGCGTGCAGTAGCGAACCCGCCTGCTCAAACGTCAGTGCGTAACGATATGACATTAACGCGTAGACAACTGACGATTCATGAAGTCATCATGACGTTGAATTTGGCGAGCCAAGCGAGCAATATGCGCGAGCAGGATCAACTGATCAATTATTTGACCCAAGCGCGCAAACAGCTAAAAACCTTACTACCTAAATCATCGGTTAGCAATGGCAAAAACTCCGCGCAAGTTGGCGCCATTGGCATTGCTCCATCCGACAAAAAGCCAAAGGGTACGGACAACAACCTAGAGACCATGCAGTCGCCAAATGATATACCAGAGGTCATTGCCTGGCTTGACCAACTGATTGTCAATGCTCCTAAGCCAACACCCTTGTTAACCACACAGATTTTGGATAAGCCACAACCTTAATCGATACGGTTCGAAACAGCTATATATAGACAACATGAGACACAAGGTAAGTTATGACCAATATGAGTGAAAAGCCAGATTTTATGTCTGAGGTAGCAAGTGATCGACCTGAAGTACTGGCGCATTACCCAGTGATTCATTATCAGCCGATTCATTGGGGTGAGATGGATGCCTTTAACCATTTAAATAACGTGGTGTATTATCGTTATTCTGAGTCAGCGCGCATTGGCTATTTACATGCGTTAGATATGTTCGATGGCAGTATGGTCACCGTCTTAGCACAGTCGAGCTGCCAGTATTTGCACCCAGTGACCTATCCTGATACTTTGTTATTGGGCGTTCGCTGTCAGCGTCTGGGCAATACCAGTATTGCGATGGAATATAGCTACTATAGTACAGCACAAAACAAAATCGTTGCGACCGCTGATGCCGTCGTAGTGCGTCTCGATAGTGATGGGAAAGGTAAGTTACCGTGGACAGCAGAAGAACGTGCGCGCTTACTGGCATTAGAGGCAAAATTTGGTCATACCCCTGAATATTAGAATAGGCTTTAGCTGCGTTGATGACCTATCTCGGATAGTGTTATATAACCATCAAAAATAAAAAAGGCGCGCTAACATTATCGTAGCGTGCCTTTTTTCATGACTTTTCTCAGGCCATTTTCCAAGTAGATTTTAGCTCTCTTGCGGGGCGTGCACAAAATCCACCACATTGAGATCAAAACCTGATAACGCATAAAACTTCATGGGCGATGACAGTAGACGCATATCACGGACGCCTAAATGACGTAATATCTGTGCACCAACGCCGATACTGCGATAAGGCTGCTGGGTGATGGTCGATTGTGACTCATTGTCCAAGGCTTTATCTAATGCATCTCCTAGATCGACCGGCTGATGATTGCCGACCCAAACCAACACACCGCGCTCTGAGGCGCTAATCTCTTCTAGCGCTGATTGGACGCTCCAGCCACTACGACCAGTCATATCATTTTTGGCGGCAAATAAATCACGCAGCGGGTGGAAACCGTGGACACGTACGGTACTCACGCCTTCGCTCACATCTCCTTTTACCAAGGCGATATGAGTTTCTTCAGCGCCGAACTCGCGGAAACGGTGCAAGGTAAAAGTGCCATGTTCTGTTTCAAAAGGACGAGTTTCGATTTCCTCTACCGTTTGCTCATTGGCGATGCGGTAGTTGATGAGATCAGCAATGGTGCCCATCTTGATGTTATGCTCTTTGGCAAATATCTCAAGATCATCGCGACGTGCCATGGTGCCATCAGCGTTGATGATTTCTACAATCACCGCTGCAGGCTCCAGTCCCGCTAGGCGAGCCAAGTCGCACCCTGCTTCTGTGTGGCCTGCACGGTGTAGAACGCCGCCGTTTTGTGCCATGATAGGGAAAATATGCCCAGGCTGCACGATGTCTTCTGGTTTGGCTGCCGAAGATACAGCGGCTTGAATAGTGCGAGCACGGTCAGCCGCTGAGATACCTGTGGTCACGCCTTCAGCCGCCTCAATCGATACTGTAAAGTTGGTGCTAAATTTTGCCTCGTTGCGATCTGACATCAGCGGCAATGCCAATTGCTGGCAACGCGCTTGTGATAGCGTCAGACACACCAAGCCGCGCGCGTGGGTAATCATAAAGTTAATGTCTTCAGGACGAACATGGGTCGCCGCCATGATGATATCGCCTTCGTTTTCGCGGTCTTCATCATCCATCAAGATGACCATTTTTCCAGCACGAATGTCTTCGATAATCTCAGGAATCGTATTTAAACTCATAGTAAATCTCAATATTTTATTATTAATAAATATGTGTGGTTTGTAATATAAAGGGTTGTCGGCTCATTGTAGCAGTAGTTGGTAACACGTGCTGTTGCCGTTGAGCAAATCGTTTGATCATCGTAGCAACCAAATATGAAAATGTTTCATGATTCTTATTCATCATGACGATAGGTATTTTAACGGTTTTTGCCTCAGCGTGCTGACCCAAAGCTGAACTATAACGCTTAGTCTTTTAAAAACAGGGTTCAGTTTTACCAATAGTATATGCAACTAACTTTCAAACCTTTTGATCCAGTGGGTCAATAGATCAGTCGTTACTGGCCGCTTGGCTTTTTAGCCACGCCATAAACTGCTTGCTATGCTGTTCTCGCTGGTTATCGGCAAACTCATAAAAGCTCGTGCCTGCTAAGTTTTCTGGCAAATAGCTTTGAGGGTAGTAGTGATTGGGATAATCATGCGGGTAAGCATAACCTTGACCATAGCCTTGATTGCGCATCAGTTTGGTCACGCCATTACGTAGATGTAGTGGTACTGGCGAGGCGTCTTTTTCTGCTAACGCCATCGCTGCATTGATCGCTTTATACGTGCTGTTACTCTTTGCACTGGTGGCTAAATAGACCACCACTTGCCCTAGGATAATACGCGCTTCTGGCATACCGATGGATTGCACACTGCGCAGGGCTGCATCAGCGAGGAGTAGGGCGTTTGGGTTGGCATTGCCGATATCTTCACTGGCTAAGATTACCAATCTGCGCGCGATAAATTCAGCTGGCTCTCCGCCCACCAGCATTCGCGCCATCCAGTACAGCGCCGCGTCAGGATCTGAGCCACGCACTGATTTGATCATGGCTGAGATAATATCGTAATGTTGCTCGCCATCTTTGTCATAACGTACCAATGCCGTCTGCGCCACTCGGCTGACCAGTTCGTCATCGATGACAATCGGTGATTGCTTGGCATCCGCTGTTTGAATCGCCAGCTCTAACAAGTTTAGTGCTTTTCTGGCATCGCCGTGGGCCAGTTGGCTGATGGTGTCTTGTGCCTGCAAGTCGATGGTGAGCTTTTTGAGTATATGGTCTTCCGAGAGTGCCCGCCGTAATACCGCACTGATTTGCTCAGGCGTTAATGGCTCTAAACGATACACTTGGCAACGTGACAACAGCGCGTTATTCACACTAAACGACGGATTCTCTGTCGTGGCGCCAATCAGTGTAATATCACCAGACTCTACCGCGCCCAATAATGCATCTTGCTGCGCCTTATTAAACCGATGAATCTCATCGATAAAGACCACTGGTGACTCAAATGCCAGTGAGTCTTTGCTATCGAGCACCTCGCGCAACTGCTTGACCCCAGTATTCAATGCAGAAAGCGCATGAAAAGGTCGATTGACCGCATCAGCCAATAGCATTGCGATGGTCGTCTTACCGATACCTGCTTCGCCGTGCAAAATAATAGAGGGCAGATGCCCTTGTTCGACCAAACGCTGTAAAGGTGCGCCAGTGGCCAAAAGATGCTCTTGGCCAATAATAGCCGCGAGAGAAGCAGGGCGCATACGCTGAGCAAGAGGGGTGTCGGCATGAAAGTTAGGCGGCATAAGGTTCTCTATTGAAAAATTAAAAAACGGTCTATTGGCTAAAGTGGCGGCCATTGAGAGATTTTATAGTCAAATCTAAATAACGACATACTCGTCTATAGTTATCATTTCTATTGAAGTGAAAAGCGTTTGTTTGCTTGGCATGATTCTCGCAGCAACTTTACTATGACAATGAGTATTAGACATCAGCAGTCAAAGTAGGCTACTTTATAAGTATGGTACTTGCTATAAGCAATACACGCTAGGCTAACGCAAAAACATGTTAATGAAAGCTAACGAAGCGTATAGCTTATGTCCCCAGCACTTTATTTTTAATCATTCATCCTTACTAACGGTTCAATGGTAACGATCAGAATGATTGACCAAACACCATTTATTATCACTGGCCTATCAACGATAAGGTATTGCACTGACTATGATGAGACCACCTCTCAAGCGTTTATTGAACCGATACTCACGTAATATTGCAAAAAAGCAGCAGTCGCGTTGTCTGACAGTTGGTGAGATCGCGTTGGCACGCTCAGTGTTCGGTGACAGTATCAGATTAGATGAAGTGCGACTAAAAACCACTTGGTGGGTTCTCAAAAGTTATGCGGTGAGTCCGAATGGTAATGTTTACTTTAATCCCGCCGATTGGATCACAGATTTTAGTGTGGCCTCGTTAGGCAAGCAAAGCTGGCTCATCCATGAGCTCACCCATGTGTGGCAGTTACAGCAAGGCTTGAAAGTGGTACGCGGTGCCCTTATCGATCGGCGATATGATTATGTGCTAGAGACGGGTAAGTCCTTTTTTAAATACGGTATCGAGCAGCAGGCGCGAATGGTTCAAGATTATTTTGTGCGCCGTCAAAAAGGACAGGATTGTCAGGATTTAGAAGCCTGTATACCATTTTTGACAGTAAACGACATGACTGACAAAAAACGCGCCAACAGCAATTTTACTATTTAAACTGCCTCATAGTAAGCGAAAAGCCTACGTGCATCACCATTTTAGCTTTTTATATTTTAGCCTTATTAAAGGATATTTACGCTTATGTTTCGACTTTTGCCAGTAAAGCCTAATGTTGATACTTCTGCTAGCTCAGCTCTGGCCGCAGTAGCGCTAACGGGCGTGCTATTTCTGACCGGCTGTCAGCAGCAAGCTGACGCACCGCCTGTATCAGATGAGGCTCAGACAACTGAAAAAACAAGTGAGGAAGACAGTCAACCTATGCAGCAAAGTGATTCTGCTGCGGCGCGTATAGAGCAGTTTCAGCCTATATACGTTGCGCAAGCGCAAGGGCTACAGCGTCGACTACAAGCAGAGTATGAGTCACTGGAAGCGGCAGATACTTCAGATAGCGAAGAGTCGCTATTACTCAATGGAGCGACTAACGATTCAGCTACTCTTACAGAAAATGCGAATAGCGCCAATTCCGAACCATTACCAGCTGATAGTCCAGTAGAAGCTAACGCTACCAGTGAGGAAGGTTCGGATACAGAGATGAATACAAGTACGGAAGTTGGAGAGCGTGACTTAACGGTATTAAAACGTATTAGCCTTGAGCCGCGCAAACCGATTATATTGACGGAAGAGCAGATCATCGAGCGATATCAGCAAACGATGGCAGCGTTATATCAGCCTGTGACCACGCCCCTTAGTGCAGAAGATGCGGATACGCTAATCAACATAGCGACCTTAGTTCCTCAGTTATTTGAGCATGCAGAGATTGCAGGAAGGGTCAGTGCAAAAAGCCCTGCGCTGGCTCGGTTGATTATTCAGCACCAAGTATGGGAGCAAATAGAAGCGCAGCAAGTGGTTGATATGCAGCAAATGAAGCAACAACAGCAGCAAGAATTTGAAACGCTCATGGCCAAATTCAACGATACGATTAAAGGATATGACGAGCAGATTGCTAAATATGAGCAGACGTTAAAAGAGTTTCAATAACGGTTTAAATGATACACATAGTAACGAGTTTGCCAATAATTGGATGAAGTATATCCAATAGTATCTATCCCATCATAGCAATAAAAAATCCCGCACGATGGCGGGATTTTTTATTGTAAAGATACTATTTTTGATTACTTACGGTCTTCAACCTTGACAAAGTCACGGCGCGTTTCACCAGTATATAACTGACGTGGACGACCGATCTTGTATGGGGCGCTGTGCATCTCTAACAAATGGCTGATCCAACCTGAAGTACGAGCCAGTGCAAAGATTACCGTAAACATTGATGTTGGGATACCGATGGCTTTTAAGATAATACCAGAGTAAAAATCAACGTTTGGATATAGGTTACGCTCGATGAAGAACGGGTCTTCTAGTGCAATTTTTTCGAGTGCCATTGCCAATTCAAGTTTAGGATCGTTGACACCAAGTGCTTCTAATACTTCATCACAAGTCTCTTTCATGACTTTCGCACGTGGATCGAAGTTTTTGTAGACACGGTGACCAAAGCCCATTAGCTTCACTTCACGGCTTTTCACTTTTTCCATAAATGCTGGCACGTTTTCAACCGTACCGATTTCATCAAGCATTTCTAGTACAGCTTCGTTGGCGCCGCCATGCGATGGACCCCAAAGAGCTGCGATACCAGCAGCGATACAGGCATAAGGGTTGGCACCCGTTGAGCCGGCTAGGCGCACAGTAGAAGTCGAGGCGTTTTGCTCGTGGTCTGCGTGCAAGGTGAAGATTTTGTCCATGGCGCGGGTGACGACGTCGTTTGGCTCATAGTCCACATCAGCAGGAGTCGCAAACATCATGTACAAGAAGTTCTCAGCGTAGCTAAAGTCGTTACGTGGATACATGAACGGTTCGCCCTGCGAGTATTTATAGCTCATCGCCGCAAGCGTAGGCATCTTAGCAATCAAACGAATAGCTGTGATTTCACGATGCTCTTCGTTGCTTAGGTCTAGGTTGTCATGATAGAACGCTGATAACGCACCAACGACACCAACCATAATGGCCATTGGATGCGCGTCACGGCGGAAACCTTCAAAGAATTTACGCAATTGATCATGAACAGCCGTATGTTCACGAATTTTTTCAAAGAAATCTGCCTTTTGCTCAGCGTTAGGTAGCTCGCCATTTAGCAACGCATATGCCACTTCTAGATATTCAGCATGGTTTGCTAACTCGTCGATAGGGTAGCCGCGGTGTAATAATTCGCCTTTGCCACCATCGATATAAGTAATTTTTGATTCAACGGGAGCAGTTACTTTAAAACCAGGGTCATAAGACCAAAATCCTGATTCTTGCAAAGCAGCAACATCGATAACTGGGCGCCCTAAAGTACCTTCAATAATAGGAAGTTCGTATTCTTCACCATTCACGGTTAGTTTGGCATTAGTGTCAGCCATAAATTGCTCTCCATTGTTTTTGATTCGTTAGAATAAAATTACTACAGACGCATACCTCACGTCGTTATCTGTCAAACGGCAAAATCCGTTTCACTCATTTAATACGCAAGGTATATTAGCAGCAATTACTTGTGATTTGAAAAAACTTTTATTGACCGTGGGTCCAATTGGCACGGCCTAGCGGTGGTTGTTCGCTGTAATTTTTGTATCAAAATATGTCTGATTGGTTATTTTGCGCCAAACTTTCTGTTTATTAAACATGTTTACAACGTCAATATTGACGTTATATTTTGGGGTTTGTCGCAAAAACGCAGCAGGATTTTCGCAAAAAACGAGGCTACAAACAGACAGGGCATGAGCAGTAGACAAGTTAAGTGTCGAGCATAATTGTCAGAGGTAAGCGTTTTCCACATTCAGTATTGCATATATCTATTCGTTTGTTAATTAAGTGTGTGACTTTATTACTTTAGGGATAAATTTGTAATTATCGCCCAGTCATTTTATAATTGCAGGAATTGACTGGCACTAGCTTTGTGCGAATTGATAAGTGGTCATGATATAGTGTCGCCTAGAGCTTACTTTATACATGCTTATTTACGATTGTCTGGTATTTTGATAAACCAAACCGAATTCTGTGGTTTAAATGTTCTTGTTAACTGCTCTATTTTTAGATGCTCAGCACCAGTATTTAGTGCTCAGTACAAGGTTTATTTTGATAGAGAAGACATATTAACGTTGTCTGGCTATTCATACGACCAATAAAAATAGACTGGTTAGTCGATCTTACTCATGTTTATTTTCTTTGTTGTATAATAGATAGGTTGTTTTGTAGGCCTGTCAGCTCGACAAGCGACACTAAACAGCTTATCAATACCTTATATACATGATTCTTTCTTCATATTTAGCACAAACTAAAAGAAGTCAGCTAGCTCTTCCTTACTTTATTCGTCTCGTGTGTTGCTCGATGCTCAACTGATACCATTTTTGTCAAGCGTTGATAGCAGATACAGGAGTATAACCGCAAAAAGGATGCCCGCTGTGAAAAGCAACCGACCTATTGATCTGCCTCTAAGCCAAGTGATTAGCGTTAATCGCTCACCGATCGCAATCGCCTCTATTTTGCATCGTATCTCTGGCATTATTTTATTCTTATTAATTCCTGTTATGCTGTGGCTATTACAGAACTCATTGGCGTCGCCTGAGAGTTTTGAGACCGTATTTGACAACGTACTTGTGCGCTTTTTGGCATGGATATTTGTTGCCGCCATTGCATATCACTTCGTGATGGGTATCAAACATTTATTTGCTGATATGGGCATGAACGAAGAGCTAAAATCTGGCCGCGCTGCCTCTATGGTCAGTTTTGTAATTGCAGCGATTTTAGTTGTCGCGTCATTTATATGGGTGATGTTCTAATGATTAAAAATGATTCAGGAATCAAAAGTGCTACTGGTCTGACAGGTTCAGGCTCACGCGATTGGATTATTCAGCGTATTAGTGCTGTTGTTTTAGCCGTTTATAGTGTGGTGTTGCTGGGTTTCTTTTTGACCCACGGCGATGTCACGTATCTTGAGTGGTCATCATTCATGACTAGCCTGCCAATGCGTTTATTTAGCTTAGTTGCTGTACTTGCATTAGCTGGCCATGCTTGGGTGGGAATGTGGACAGTATTTACTGACTATATTACGACAGGCAAACTGGGCTCAAGCGCAGCAGGTTTACGTTTAGTGCTACAGTCATTGATGATTATCGCTATTTTAGTATTTCTATTTTGGGGCATCATGATTTTTTGGGGTAACGGCTTTAGTGTCGTTGCTGTTTAATGATTGAGTGACCAGCTTTAGTATTGATATAAGCATCTATATATAACGGATGCGCGCAGCTGGTATGTCAGCTGATAGAGTAGTTTAAAAGTATCCGTTGATAGCCAAAAATAGTCATAGCATTGGACCAACAGCGCCCACTATTTAGATTGTCGCTGAATGAGCAACAAGGTTGAGCAGGTTTGGTTCAGTATAACGATAGATATGCAAATTAAGTGGTCAAAGACTGTTATATCCTCTTCTTTAATAAGTGCATGTAATGGCCAAATAAAAGCCCTTAAACCTGCAATAAGAAGATTTTAAAACACGCTTTTCATTTACTTATAAGCATTAATAGGCATTAGGAAAACCGTAATGGCAACTAGACAAGACAATACCATTAGTAATATTAAGACCCTAAACTACGATGCAGTTATCGTTGGTGGCGGTGGTTCAGGTATGCGCGCTTCATTGCACTTAGCGGAAGCGGGTATGAAGGTTGCAGTCCTGACCAAAGTATTCCCAACACGTTCGCACACGGTTGCCGCTCAGGGTGGTATCGGTGCAAGTTTGGGCAACATGAGTAACGACAACTGGCACTTCCATTTTTATGACACCGTAAAAGGGTCAGATTGGTTAGGTGACCAAGACGCTATCGAGTATATGTGCCGTGAAGCACCAAAGGTAGTCTATGAGCTTGAGCACATGGGCATGCCGTTTGACCGTAACGAAGATGGTACGATTTATCAGCGTCCATTCGGCGGTCATACGTCAAACTATGGCGAAAAAGCGGTACAACGTGCGTGCGCTGCTGCTGACCGTACAGGTCACGCATTGCTACACACGCTGTATCAGAAAAACTTACAGCAAGGCACTGAGTTCTTTATCGAGTGGATTGCGCTTGATTTGATCAAAGACGAAGCGGGTAACATCAACGGTGTTATCGCTCTTGAGCAAGAGACAGGTACTGTTGCGGTATTCCAAGCACCAGTTACTGTTCTAGCAACAGGTGGTGCAGGTCGTATCTTTGCCGCTTCTACCAACGCTTATATCAACACTGGTGATGGTATTGGTATGGCAGTTCGCGCTGGTATCCCACTACAGGATATGGAGTTCTGGCAGTTCCATCCAACGGGCGTTCATGGTGCAGGTGTACTATTGACCGAAGGGTGCCGCGGCGAAGGTGCTATCTTGCGTAACAAGGATGGCGAAGCTTTCATGGAGCGTTATGCCCCAACCGTTAAAGATTTGGCACCACGTGATCTCGTATCGCGCTCTATGGACCAAGAAATTAAAGAAGGTCGTGGTTGTGGCCCTAATGCTGACCATATCGTCATGGACATGACCCATTTGGGTGTCGACACTATCATGAAGCGTCTACCGTCAGTATTTGAGATCGGTAAAAACTTCGCCAACGTTGACATTACTAAAGAACCTATTCCAGTTATCCCAACCATTCACTACATGATGGGTGGTATTCCAACCACTATCCATGGTCAGGTAATCGTGCCGGATCTAGAGGCAGGTACAGATGAAGACGGTTTATATGCTAATGGTAACGTCGTTAAAGGACTATACGCTATTGGTGAGTGCGCTTGTGTGAGTGTACACGGTGCCAACCGTTTAGGTACCAACTCACTACTTGATTTGGTTGTGTTTGGTCGTGCTGCTGGTAAGCACATTGTTGATGAGTTCCATCAAAATGATCATAACTACAAACCACTTGATCCGCATGTACTTGATATCACGGTTGGTCGTTTAAACAAATTGCAGCAATCAACATCAGGCTACAATGCACAAGACGTGGCTGATGAGATTCGTGCGACGATGCAGAAACACGCCAGTGTATTCCGTACGCAAGCCATGATGGATGAAGGCGTTGAGAAAATTTTAGCGCTGGGTGAGAAAGTCGAACAAATCCATTTGGGTGATAAATCACAAGTCTTCAACACTGCTCGTATCGAAGCGTTTGAAGTGGCAAACCTATACGAAGTAGCAAAAGCGACGATGGTATCAGCCGCGAGCCGCCACGAAAGCCGCGGCGCGCATAGTGTCTCTGATTATGATCGTCCAGAAGATGATGACTATGCACCAAACGGCCGTAATGACCACGATTGGATGAAGCATACTTTATGGTATTCTGAAGGCAACCGTATCATTTACAAACCAGTTCGCAAAGTGCCACTGACTGTTGACTATATCGAACCAAAAGTTCGCGTCTATTAATCCTAGACTATGCGCTCGATATAAACAGAAAGCTTAAACGTTTTATCCCTTATTCATTTATTAAAAAGGTGACCGCCAGCTACATGCTCATAGGAGTGCTGCTAGGCTATTAATTGATATTCAATTATCAGTAGTGATTAGTAGCCAGCACTCATATGTTGCAATCTTTGTATGCCCGCCATCACCTACGTGTGGAGTTTAGCATTATGAGCCGAGGTACTCGCACCATCGAAATCTATCGCTACGATCCTGATGTGGACGCAGCCCCACGCATGCAAACTTATACGATTGAATTACTTGATTCAGATCGTATGTTGCTTGACGTGTTATTACGCCTAAAGAAAGAAGATGAAACAATCACTTTCCGCCGCTCTTGCCGTGAAGGTATTTGTGGTTCTGATGGCATGAACATCAATGGTAAAAATGGTCTAGCATGTCTAATCAACATGAACACGCTACCAGAAAAAGTAACCGTTCGTCCGTTACCTGGTTTGCCAGTGGTTCGTGACTTGGTTGTTGATATGAACCAATTCTACGAGCAATACGAAAAAGTACATCCGTACTTAATCAATGATCAGCCAGCACCCCCAACTGAGCGTCTGCAGTCTCCTGCTGAGCGTGAAAAGTTAAATGGTCTGTATGAGTGTATTCTGTGTGCATGCTGCTCAACGAGCTGCCCATCTTTTTGGTGGAACCCTGATAAGTTCTTAGGTCCATCAGCGTTGCTACATGCGTATCGCTTTGTGGCTGACAGCCGTGACGGTGACACGCAAGCACGTTTGGCGCGTTTAGACGATCCGTTCAGTTTATTCCGTTGCCGCGGTATCATGAACTGTGTGTCAGTTTGTCCAAAAGGCTTGAACCCAACCAAAGCAATCGGTCATTTACGTAATATGTTGATTGATCAAGCTGGTTAATTGTTTTGATTATTATTGACTAACAAAAACACCACCTATTCATTAGGTGGTGTTTTTGTTAGTCAAAATCACTGATTATAGTAGTATTAATTTTCTGATTACTATTGTTTGAAGTGGGCTTCTATTGGTAGCGATGAATAATCCTGCCGGATAGGTAGAACAAGAAGCCTAGTACACTGGTGAATAATAGAACGTTAGTCTATCCGTAAATCCGTACGGGCGATACGTTAGTCATATGCAAGAAGACATATTGTATAAACAGTCAATCTATACAATCAGATACACGTAAAGTTTGGTATAATTACATCCTGAACTTGATCAAACATTGCGAAGTTTGTTTCCAATGCATTAAAAGTAGCATTTATACGGGCTATTGCATTAATACAATAAAACGTTATGTATACAATAACGATGCTTCTATAATTGATAATAGATATTCATTACGTAAATACTTAGTATTGAACAAACAAACTATATCGCAAAAAACGCTCATGATATGCTATACAGCAATGCATGTTTATCTGAAACAATAAGATTTGTTAGCAAATAGCGGATATTTCAGCGATAATAGCCAGTTTATAGGCTAGCTGAAAGATTGACCATTTATTAATAATTTATCATTGATGAATTGGTTATGGCTAAAAGAAGTATATATAAATTAATGTTGTGAAACGAGCCAGATCAGAAAACTGAGTGTTCACAAATAAATTTATTTTTAACATAGGTGTTGCAATAAGACTTGTTATCACTATTTAGCATTACTTGCTCTTTTAGACAATGACAGCAATATTCTATAGTGACGGCAATACTTAGGGATAAAGGGTTTTATCGAACTGTATTCAATGGGGTATGACGAATTGTCTAAACGCCTAGCATACAACGACTGACACCATAATAAGCACGATTCCATTCATTTATCTATCAAATAGACGATTATTATGAATAGTATAACCAAAGAAAAAGCGGGCCAAGGACATACTGAACTGGCCGCCGATAATGCCAGCTATATAGAAGCTCTTTATGAGCAATACCTAACGGACCCTGATAGTGTTGACACAGATTGGCAAGCGTACTTCGAACAGTACAAATCGTCAAATGATGCTCAGCATAATGCTATTAAAGACCAATTTTTGTTACTTGCCCGCAATCAAACGGCGAACAAATCGAGTAACGAAAGTACCGGTACAAGTAGTAGTAATTCAGACAACTGTACTGATCCAAAGCAAATGGGTGTACAGCAACTCATCTCCGCATACCGCCGCCGTGGTCACCGCCGCGCCAAGCTAGATCCATTGAACTTACATCCACGTGCAGAAGTGGAAGATCTGACCCTAGCTTATCACAACCTATCAGAAGCCGACCTTGATACTGTATTCCCAACCAATGATTTAGTGATCGGTAAAGACGAAGCGCCATTGCGTGAAATTATCGAGATCATGGAGCGTGTTTACTGCCGCCATATCGGTATTGAGTATATGCATGTGACCACCAGCACTGAAAAACGCTGGATGGAAGAGTATGTAGAAAGCAATCTAGGCTATATCAAGTTTGACAAAGAAAAGCGTTTGTCTATTCTTGAGCGTCTAACAGCGGCCGAAGGTCTAGAAAAATATTTGGCGCGTAAATATACAGGCGTTAAGCGTTTTGGTCTAGAAGGTGGTGAGAGTTTCATACCTGCAGTCAATGAAATCATCCAACGTGCTGGTGGCTATGGTACAAAAGAGATGGTCATTGGTATGGCTCACCGTGGACGTCTAAACGTGTTGGTCAATATTTTGGGCAAAAACCCTGCAGACTTATTTGATGAGTTTGACGGTAAAGTGCAGCCAGAAAAAGGCTCAGGCGACGTTAAGTATCACAATGGTTTTTCATCTAACGTGATGACCCCAGGTGGTGAAGCGCATTTAGCCTTAGCATTTAACCCATCGCATCTTGAAATCGTTGCACCAGTACTACAAGGCTCAGTACGTGCACGTCAAGTGCGCCGTAATGATCAGCCGTCATTAGATAATACTGGTGGCAACTCAGTGTTACCTATCGTTATCCATGGTGATGCGGCTTTTGCTGGACAGGGTGTGGTTCAAGAAACCTTCCAAATGTCACAGACCCGTGCTTATACCACTGGCGGTACTGTACATATCGTTATCAATAACCAAGTTGGCTTTACCACTAGCCGTCAAGAAGATGTTCGTTCAACCGAATATTGTACTGATGTCGCAAAAATGGTACATGCACCAATCCTACACGTGAATGGTGATGATCCTGAATCAGTCGTTTTCGCGGCTCAATTAGCCTTAGACTATCGTCATCAGTTTGATAAAGACATCATTATTGACTTGTTCTGCTACCGTCGCAACGGTCACAACGAGGCAGATGAGCCTTCAGCCACTCAGCCATTGATGTATGCAGTTATTAAGAAGCTGCCAACGACACGTACCCTTTATGCACAAAAGCTCATCGCAGAAGGTATCTTAAATACTGAAGAAGAAAAACAGTATGAAGATAATTATCGTGAATCTTTAGACCGTGGCGATTACGTTGTCAGCTCACTGGTTCAAGAGCCTAACGAGCAGCTATTTGTAGACTGGAAGCCTTATCTAGGTCATGACTTGGTTGACGATTGGGATACCAGTGTTGATATCGAAAAGCTCAAAGGTTATGGACGCCGTATGGCTGAGATGCCAGAAGGCTACAAGCTACAGCGTCAGGTTCAAAAGGTTGTTGAGCAGCGTCTAGCCATGCAAACAGGCGAAGAGCCTCTCAACTGGGGTGCCGCTGAGACATTAGCCTATGCATCATTAGTTGATAACGATGATGTCTTGGTACGTATTACTGGTGAAGATGTCGGCCGTGGTACATTCTCACATCGTCATACTGAAATCTACAATGTTAATGATGGCAGCATGTATGTGCCACTTGCTCATTTGAGCGAGAAACAAGCACGCTTTGCAACTTATAACTCGTTATTATCAGAAGAAGCTGTATTGGCCTTTGAATATGGCTATGCAACCACCGTACCGAATGCTTTGATCGTTTGGGAAGCGCAGTTTGGCGATTTCGTTAACGGTGCTCAAGTTGTCATTGATCAGTTCATCTCAAGCGGCGAGACCAAATGGCAACGCGTTTGTGGTTTGACCATGTTGTTACCACATGGCTTTGAAGGTCAAGGCCCTGAGCATTCATCTGCTCGCCTTGAGCGCTTCTTACAGCTATGTGCTGAAGACAATATGCAAGTCATCACACCAACGACGCCCGCGCAAATTTTCCATGCCTTACGTCGTCAGGCGATACGCCCAATTCGTAAGCCTTTGATCGTTATGTCACCAAAGAGCTTATTGCGTCATAAGCTAGCAACTTCTCATTTAGAAGAGCTTGCTAACGGTAAGTTCGAAACGGTATTGCCAGAGATGGACGATCACAACGCAGACAAAGTGACTCGTATGGTGCTATGCGGTGGTAAGGTTTATTATGATCTACTAGAACAGCGTCGCGCATTGGGTCTTGATCATGTTGCGATCGTCCGTATCGAACAGCTCTACCCATTGCCAGAGCAACGTTTGGTCGCTGAGATTGAAAAATACAGCAACTTGACCGAGATTGTATGGACGCAAGAAGAGCCATTGAATCAGGGCGCTTGGTACTACTTAGCACCGCATATGTTCCGTATTGTTGTACCACATCCAACAAAAGCAAAAGTGATGGAGCCCGTGGCACGTCCTGCTAGTGCAGCACCTGCAACAGGATCTCCAAAACTGCATGCACAGCAACAACAAGCACTGATTGCTGGTGGCCTTGGTGTAAGTGTTGATGAATTAGCTCAATAATAGATTGTCTATTAAGATTATAGAAGATAAATGAATCAGGCGATGACAGTCAGTATGTTTTAATATTCCGCCAAATAGCATTATTAAAACGATACTGATTGCCTATCACGACTTAATAATAAGTATGAATATCCAAATCTAAGGAGTATATCGATGGCTGACATCAAAGCCCCCGTTTTTCCAGAATCGGTTGCCGATGGCACAATCGTTGAATGGCACGTCACTGAAGGTCAACAAGTAAGTCGTGACGACCTACTAGCTGAAATCGAAACTGATAAAGTGGTACTAGAAGTCGTTGCACCAGATGACGGTGTATTGACCAAAATCGTCAAAAACGTTGATGATACTGTATTGTCCGACGAGCTGATTGCTGAATTTGAAGCAGGCGCAAGTGCTGGTGAAGCACCAGCGGTAGAGACAGATCAACCCGCTGCGCCAGTACAGCCAAAACAAGCTACTGATGGCGGTGAACCAGTACAAGCTACTGACAAAAAAGACGAAGCAGAGCACAAAGATCAAAGCCCAGCCGTCCGTAAAGCGGCAAAAGAGTCTGGCGTTGATCCTAAAGATGTGGAAGGTAGTGGCCGCGGTGGTCGTGTCACCAAAACAGATATGGCAAACCCAACACTAAAATCAGACAGCAGCATCAAATCAGACAGCGGTCGTCCTGTAGCAGAATCAACGGGCGAGCGTACTGAAAAACGCGTTCCAATGACGCGCTTGCGTAAACGTGTTGCTGAGCGTCTATTATCAGCATCACAAGATACCGCGATGTTGACGACGTTTAATGAAGTGAACATGAAGCCATTGATGGACATGCGCGCTAAGTACAAAGAGAAGTTCGAAAAACGTCATGGCGTACGTTTAGGCTTTATGTCGTTGTTTGTAAAAGCGGCAACTGAAGCGCTAAAACGCTTCCCAGCAGTCAATGCTTCACTAGATGGTGATGACATTGTTTATCATGGTTTTTATGATATCGGTGTAGCCGTATCATCAGATCGTGGTCTGGTCGTTCCTGTACTGCGTGATACTGACCGTATGGGTATGGCGGACATCGAAGCCAAAATCCGTGAATATGGTAGCAAGGCGCAAGAAGGCAAGCTTGGTCTAGACGAGATGACGGGTGGTACATTCACTATCTCGAACGGCGGTGTATTTGGGTCATTGATGTCAACCCCTATCTTGAACCCACCGCAAACTGCCATCCTAGGTATGCATGCGATCAACGAGCGCCCAATGGCGGTCGACGGTAAAGTTGAGATTTTACCAATGATGTACCTAGCGCTGTCTTATGACCATCGCATGATCGATGGTAAAGAAGCGGTACAGTTCCTAGTAACTATCAAAGAGTTGGTCGAAGACCCAGCTATGTTGTTACTAGACTTGTAAGCTTCTAAGCTTGTATTGGCAACCGCTGATACAAGCTTTTTAGCTTTGGTACAGATAATAGCTCTACTTGATAAGCAGCAATTGATTTGCTGCTAATTATATTCAAAGAATTTAATAATGGTGACTGATGCTCAGTGATCGATAAGTTAGTCTTTCTCACGGACATAGCGTATTAGCTATCAAGTGTAGACAATGCTGAGCGTTTGGTAAAAAAAAACAGTTTAAATAACACATAAAATTAAAAATAGGAACGTACTATGAAAGACAATTATGATTTAGTCGTCATCGGCGGCGGTCCTGGTGGTTACGAAGCAGCGATTCGTGCAGGCCAGCTCGGTATGAGTGTTGCTTGTATCGAAAAGCGCGTTTATAAAGGCGAGCCAGCACTTGGCGGTACTTGCTTAAATGTCGGTTGTATCCCATCAAAAGCCTTGCTTGACAGCTCACATCGTTATGAAGCAACTAAGCATGACCTTGATGAGCACGGTATCAGCACTGGTGATGTGGCTATCGATATCGAGCAGATGATTGCTCGTAAAGAAGGCATCGTAAAACAGTTGACTGGCGGTGTTGCTGCACTACTAAAAGGCAACGGCGTAGACTGGCTACAAGGCTGGGGTACTCTTGTTGACGGTAAAGGCGCGGACAAGCAAATCAAATTCACCGCCCTAAGCGATGACAGTGAAACCACCATCACTGCCAAAAACGTCATCCTAGCGGCAGGCTCAGTGCCTATCGAGATTCCAGTAGCGAAGACTGACGGTGACCGTATTGTTGATTCAACTGGCGCGCTTGATTTCACTGAAGTACCTAAGCGTCTAGGCGTTATCGGTGCTGGTGTTATCGGTCTTGAGCTTGGTTCAGTATGGCGTCGTCTGGGTAGCGAGGTCGTCGTATATGAAGCACTTCCTAGTTTCCTAGCTGCTGCTGACAAAGACATCTCAAAAGAAGCCGGCAAAATGTTCAAAAAGCAAGGTCTTGATATCCGCGTTGATACCAAAGTCACCAATGCTGAAGTACAAGGTGATCAAGTTGTCGTCACTAGCGAAAGCAATGGCGAATCGAGCGAGGAGAGCTTTGACAAGCTAATCGTTTGTGTTGGTCGCCGTGCTTATTCTGAAAAGCTACTTGGTGAGGACAGCGGTATCACGTTGACCGAACGTGGTCTTATCGATGTCAATGATCAGTGCAAAACCAACCTTGATGGCGTTTATGCGATCGGTGATTTGGTCCGTGGTCCTATGCTTGCGCATAAAGCGATGGAAGAAGGCATGATGGCCGTTGAGCGTATTCATGGCGAAAAATCTCAAGTTAACTATGACACTATCATCAATGTCATTTATACTCACCCAGAAATTGCATGGGTAGGTCTGACTGAGCAAGAAGCTGAGGAAGCTGGCTACGAAGTGAAGACCGGCTCTTTCAACTTAGCTGCTAACGGTCGTGCATTAGCGCAAAGTGAAGGCCAAGGCTCTATCAAAGTCGTCGCCGATGCGAAAACAGATCGTTTGTTAGGTATGCATGCGATCTCTGCTGGCGCTGGCGATATCGTCCATCAAGGTATGATCGCAATGGAATTTGTCTCTAGTATTGAAGACTTGCAGCTGATGACATTTGCGCATCCAACGATTTCAGAAGCAGTGCATGAAGCGGCGCTATCTGCAGATGGCCGTGCTATCCACGCTATCCAGCGCAAAAAGCGTAAGAAATAACTAGTTGCTCGTTTAATTATTATCGATTTACAACCTGATTGGGGTATCGCTATTTTGGCGATGCCACAATCATGAGTGCGTCAGACGTATGATTCATATGTATATGTGCGCACTTGATTTCACTTTTTATTAATTGTAAAAAATAAAGGATACAATCAATGAATTTACATGAGTATCAAGCAAAAGAGCTATTAAAAAGCTACGGATTGCCAATTCAAGAAGGCATCATCGCCCATAACGGCGACGAAGCTGCTGCAGCTTTTGATAAAACCCCAACGGATATCGCGGTAATTAAAGCGCAAGTACATGCTGGTGGCCGTGGTAAAGCGGGTGGCGTAAAACTTGTCAAAACTCGCGAAGAAGCCAAGCAAGTTGCTGAAGAGCTGATCGGTACTAACCTAGTAACGTTCCAAACTGATGCTGATGGTCAGCCAGTCAACTTCGTATTGGTTGCAGAAGATATGTATCCAGTACAAACTGAGCTATATCTTGGCGCTGTTGTTGACCGTGCGACTCGTCGTGTGACGTTCATGGCCTCTACCGAAGGCGGCGTAGATATCGAAGAAGTAGCACACAACACACCAGAAAAAATCTTCAAAGTACACGTTGATCCTTTAGTTGGTTTAATGCCTTTCCAAGCGCGTGACGTTGCGTTCAAACTTGGCCTTGAAGGCAAGCAAATCAATCAATTTGTTAAATTGATGACTGGCGCCTATAAGGCATTTGTTGAAAATGACTTTGCATTGATGGAAATCAACCCATTAGCCGTTCGTGAAAACGGCGAAATCGTTTGTGTTGATGGCAAAATTGGCATCGACTCAAACGCCCTATATCGTCTGCCAAAAATCGCAGCACTACAGGATAAAACTCAAGAAAACGAGCGTGAGCTTAAAGCCGCTGAGTTTGACCTAAACTATGTTGCTCTAGAAGGTAACATCGGTTGTATGGTTAACGGTGCTGGTCTTGCCATGGCGACCATGGACATCATCAAATTGTATGGCGGCAAGCCTGCTAACTTCTTGGACGTTGGCGGCGGCGCAACCAAAGATCGCGTTGTTGAAGCGTTCAAAATTATCCTTGAAGACAGCAGTGTTGAAGGCGTACTAATCAACATTTTCGGCGGCATCGTACGCTGTGACATGATTGCAGAAGCGATTATTGCTGCAGTAAAAGAAGTTGATGTACAAGTTCCTGTGGTCGTGCGTTTAGAAGGTAACAATGCTGAGAAAGGCGCGCAGATCTTAGAAGAGTCTGGTCTGAAATTAATTTCAGCTCAAGGTCTTTCTGACGCCGCGCAAAAAATTGTCGACGCTGTTAAAGCGTAATAGCCAAAGCGTAATGACGGCAGTGGCATATTGAAATGCTAATGACAGCTGAAGCCTGCTGCCATCATTACAAGACAACCGAATACAAGGAAAATATAATGAGTGTATTAATCGATAAAGATACCAAAGTATTGGTACAAGGTTTTACTGGTAAAAACGGTACGTTCCATTCAGAACAAGCCATCGAATACGGCACCAAAGTAGTTGGCGGCGTAACCCCAGGTAAAGGCGGTCAAACGCACCTAGGCTTACCAGTGTTTAACACAATGGCGGAAGCCATGGAAGCGACTCAAGCTGACGCTTCTGTTATTTATGTACCAGCACCATTTGTACTAGATTCTATTGTTGAAGCCATCGATGCTGGCGTTAAGTTGATCGTTGTGATCACTGAAGGCGTACCAACTATCGATATGCTAAAAGCAAAACGCTATCTCGAAGAAGCTGGCGACGTGCGTTTGGTTGGTCCTAACTGCCCAGGTGTTATCACGCCAGGCGAATGTAAAATTGGTATCATGCCAGGCCACATCCATCAGCCAGGTAAAGTGGGCATTATCTCACGTTCTGGTACGTTGACTTATGAAGCGGTTGCTCAGACAACTAAGCTTGGTTTTGGTCAGTCAACGTGTATCGGTATCGGTGGTGACCCTATCCCTGGTATGAACCAGATTGACGCGCTAAAACTGTTCGAAGCAGATCCACAAACTGAAGCAATCATCCTAATTGGTGAGATCGGTGGTACTGCTGAAGAGGAAGCTGCTGCTTACATCAAAGACCATGTAACTAAGCCAGTTGTTGGTTATATCGCTGGTGTTACCGCTCCTGAAGGCAAGCGTATGGGCCATGCTGGTGCTATTATCTCTGGTGGTCAAGGTACTGCTGAAGAGAAATTCAAAGCGTTTGAAGATGCTGGCATCGCGTACACACGTGACCCATCTAAACTTGGCGACAAACTAAAAGAAGTTACTGGCTGGTAAGATAGACATTAGTCTATAGTGAAACTACTAAAACTATATTGAAATGTTAAGAAGACACCCCTACAATGGGGTGTTTTTTTATATCTGAAAATCCTATGAAAAGCGAGATATTGGCCATTACTTATAAAGATTGTATCAGTTTTCATAAACATGTTATTTTGAATGATATGGCTCGTAATTTTTGATTCAGGGTTCTTGAACTGATAATTTCTGTATATCTGCTGAGACGTTTGATATTAGCAAGGTACAAATCCAAATCGCTATAATATCTACTAAGTATTTGCTAAGTTAGCATTATTTTACCTAACCTACTTTCTTAAAACAGTCCTCTTATTATGAAAAAAATTACTCATGCTGTTATCCCTGTCGCAGGCTTTGGTACGCGTATGCTGCCATTGTCTAAATCTGTGCCAAAAGAATTGTTACCGCTTGGCAATCGTCCTGCTATCCATTATGTGGTCGAAGAGGCTATCGCTGCGGGTATCAAGCATATTGTCTTGGTCGGTCATGCACAAAAAAGCGCGATTGAAAACTACTTCGATATCAATGCTGAGCTAGATAATCAATTACGTCATAAAGGTAAAGATGAGCTGGCTGATAGTTTAAATTGGCTACCAGAGGATGTAACGGTATCAATGATACGTCAAGGTAAGGCCTTAGGTTTGGGGCATGCAGTACTAGCTGCGCGTCCTATCATTGGCGAGCATGATTTTGCTGTATTGCTCCCTGATGTCGTTCTCGATCCGTTTACTACTGATATGGCTGCTGATAATTTGGCCTTTATGATTGATGCTTTTAGTCATGACGGCCATTCGCAAATATTGGTAAATGAAGTTGCTGACGAAGATGTGCACAAATACGGTATCGCCAAACTTATCGATACCAGTCATATAGATGAGTTTGGCGACGTTAATGCCAGCTTTGGCGTGGCAGGTTTTGTAGAAAAGCCAAGCTTAGCAGAAGCACCATCAAACCTAGCTGTCGTAGGGCGTTATGTTTTTAGCAATCATATTTTTAATTACCTCGCAAACACTAAAGCCTCAGTCGGTGGTGAGATTCAACTGACTGATGCTATCGATGCGCTTATTAACGAATATGGTGTGAATGTGACAACGATGCGCGGTGCCAGTTATGATGCCGGTGACATGCGCTCGTATATGCAAGCGTTTATCTATTTTGCCGAGCAGCAATTAGCAGATGAAAAATAGCGATGGATAAGATAAAGGACGATAAGAAGTATCATAGCGCTCGCCGTTCCAAATACTGGGAGCAGTTGCAAACGCTTGCGGCGCAGCCATGGTCGCTGGCAAGTTTATTTGCGCAAGATGACAGTCGTGCGACACGCTTTAGTGCGCAAGCTGGCGCGCTGTACATGGACTATAGCAAGCAGTGTATCGATGAGCGAGTTATGGGTGCTTTATTGCGGCTAGCAGATAGCTGTGAGCTGTCCGCTCGAATTGATGCATTGATGCAAGGCGCGATGGTCAACAATAGTGAAGAACGTGCGGCCCTACATACAGCACTACGTCTGCCTGAGAATGCAGAGCTACAAGTTGGTAAGCAAGATGTGGTTGCCGATGTACATCATAGTTTGGCACAGGTAGCGAGATTATCCGAGCGTGTCCGTAGTGGCACATGGCGAGGGTTCTCAGGTAAGGCCATCACCGATGTGGTTAATATTGGCGTTGGCGGTTCTGATCTTGGGCCGCTCATGGCGACTGCTGCGCTTGACGAATGGGCAGATACGGAAATCGGTGTACATTTCGTCTCTAATATGGACGGCACTCAGCTTGATAATCTACTAAAGCACCTCAATCCTGAAACCACATTATTTATTATCTCTTCCAAATCCTTCGGTACGGTTGATACCTTATCTAATGCCAAAACCGCACTGTCTTGGTTACTTGCGACGGCGACGCTGCGCGCTGGTACTGAAGACAGTGTGTTGCGTCGGCACTTTATTGGAATATCAGCCAATAGTGAAAAGATGAGGGTTTGGGGGATACATCCTGAGCATCAATTAGAGCTTTGGGAGTGGGTTGGAGGCCGGTTTTCTTTGTGGTCAGCGATTGGGCTAGCCATTGCTATTCGTGTTGGTATGAATAGGTTTAGGGAGCTACTAAGTGGTGCTCACAGTATGGATGAGCATTTTGCACAGGCAGATTTTGTAGATAACTTACCAGTATTGCTAGGGCTGCTAGCTGTATGGAACAGTACGTTTTTGAGGGTGAATGCCCATACCGTATTGCCTTATGATGGACGGTTAGGCTATCTGCCTAGCTACTTGACCCAGCTTGAAATGGAAAGTAATGGCAAGTCGGTCACTCAGCACGGCGACCATATTGATTATGATACTTGTCCAATTCTGTGGGGCGAGATTGGTTCAAACGCTCAGCATGCCTTTTATCAGCTACTGCATCAAGGCACGCAGCAAGTCTCCTGTGATTTTATCGCTTGTGTACGCCGTTATAGTGGCGAGGTGCAAAACGCCTCGTTGCAACAACAGCATGAGCTATCTTTAGCAAACTGCCTAGCGCAAAGTCGAGTCTTGGCATTTGGCAATGCTGCTGTCACAGAGGCATCGAATAGTGATGCAAAAACGGTATCCAGTGCAGATAAATACAAATATTACCGTGGTAATCAACCATCGACTACCTTGCTTATCGATGAGCTTACGCCTCATAGTTTGGGTGCGCTGGTTGCGCTCTACGAGCATAAAGTCTACGTGATGGCCAGTATTTGGGATATCAATCCGTTTGATCAATGGGGGGTTGAGATGGGCAAGCAAATGGCAGAGTCTGTGCATGACGCTATGCAGCAAGAGGCTCACAGCCAATTTGACACTTCTACCGACCAGTTATTACAGCATATCAAAAAACTGTCTTAGTAATACTGATCAATCAATAATGTAAAAAGGTACACTCATGGGGACTGCTACAAACGATCAATGTATGCCTTATAATGGATTTGCATCAAACCCATTGACCAACTCCAATGTGTGTGTGCTGGTTGGCCATAGTATTGAAGCGATTACCAGTGCCGTGGTGCTGGCAAGTTTAGGTCAACGCGTTCATCTGTATGCAGATATAGATCTATTGGCTCAGCAGATACAGCAATATAGCTTTGAGCATCATCTGCAAGCGCTATGGCAAATGTATGTACAGCAGCGAGTTATTACAAGTCAAGCATTGCCAGATAGTGCAGAGACGTTAATACAATATTATGAAACGGCAAATCATGGTGACAGCCACGTCGTCAGTCAGAGCATTCATAGTGATGATCAAAATAAAGTGGCGCTTTACTGGTTGTTTTTAGACAGTATTAAGTCTGCGTGGACAGAAGATGGTTGGATTCGGGCTTTTAATCAAAGCCATCAGCAGGCATTACCTGTAATAATGAGCGGAATTAAGGAATTAGGCGCTGTATCAGCACTATCTGAGCGTCTACAGCGAGCGTGGGTCTATTATATACCGTTTGTTTTTTTGCAAGATGGTGATGCTTATAACTCCATGTTGAACCCTGCATTATGGTTGCTGGGTGAAAAAACAGCAGACAGCAACCAACATTTAGAGATGTTACAGCCGTTAATGCAGCATGCTCGCGCCGCTCATCATGCCGATATCGCAACGATAGAGTTTGCGCGTAGTAGTATCATGGCGATGCTCGCGACCCGGGTGAGCTTTATGAATGAGATGTCACGCTTGGCGGATAGCCAGCAGGTGGATATCAGTCAGGTGAGTCGTATTATGGGGTTGGATGAGCGCGTAGGCAGTAGCTATCTACAGGCAGGATGGGGGTTTGGCGGTAACACACTACCTACCGAGCTGGCTAAGTTACAGCAGTCGAGCAAAATGCATAGTTTAGACATGCCTCTTTTACAGTCTGTCGTGCATATTAATGAGGACCAAAAAGAGCTGATATTTCGCAAGTTTTGGCAGTATTTTGATGGTTTCATTGACAATAAAACTGTCATGATCTGGGGCGGCAGTTATAAAGCAGGCTCAGGCCGTACCGCAGGCTCAGCCATTCATCCATTGTTAGCATTACTGTGGTCTTATGGTATCCGTACACTGGTTTATAGTGATAAAGCACAGGGTGAGCTTGCTGCACTGTACGAACAACAACCATTGCTTGAATTGATTAGTAGTCCTTATCAGAGAATCAATGATGCTCAGGCCGTTTTTTTGATCAGCTGGTCGCCACGAGATCGATTGGATATTGATAAAATCAATCAGCAAGCCATGCCGGTATTTGATGCGCAAAATACATTTACTCGATCGCAAATTGATCGCTTAGTAGGCGACTATGTGGGCATTGGCCGATCTAAATAATGTTATTGAAGTTCTTCATTATTAAAAAAGCTCGCTAATCATGATTAGCGAGCTTTTTTTGTGACTTTACGCTGGTACTGCTCCTTGTACCGCTAGCCATTGTTGAATTTCTTGCGTTTTACTAGCCAATAACGAGTGATCGCCGCGACTTTCGATATTCAATCTAATCAGTGGTTCAGTATTTGAAGCACGCAAATTGAAGCGCCATTCGCCAAAATTTAGGCTTAAGCCATCAAGCAGAGATTTATTAGGGCTGTCTACACTAAATTTTTCTTCAATGGCACTGATGATGGTTGGGGCATCATGAGTCGTGAGGCGGAAGTTTAGTTCGCCTGAGCTGGGATAAGACTGAATATAGCCTGTGACCAATTCTGATAAGGTCTTACCTGTGATAGACAGCAGCTCAATGGTGAGTAACCAAGGAATCATACCGCTGTCACAATAGAAAAAGTCACGGAAGTAATGATGGGCCGACATCTCGCCACCATAGACCGCACCTGAGTCCCGCATGATTTGCTTGATAAAAGAATGTCCAGACTTACTGATGACGGCATTTCCGTTATGCGCTTCGATAACCGCTTCAGTATTATATATCACTCGTGGATCATAGACGATTGACTCACTCGGGTATTTGTTCAAAAATGCTTGAGCGAGCATACCGACGATGTAGCTACCATCAATGAACACGCCATTTTCGTCAAACAAAAAGCAGCGATCAAAGTCACCGTCAAAAGCAATACCAAGATCCGCTTTGTTTTCTAGTACGGCTTGCTGGGTCGCCAGTCTATTGGCTTCAATCATTGGATTAGGAATACCGTTAGGGAAGCTACCATCAGGCGTATGATGCAACGTGATAATTTCAATGGGTGCACCAGCTTGCGTCAGTCTATTGATTAACAAGTCAACGACTGGACCTGCACTACCATTGCCTGAATTAACGACCAGTTTGAGTGGTTTTAGTTTATCAATATCGATAAAAGTCATGACATGATCGATATAAGCACTTTTATCAGTCAATAATTGCAACTGTCCTGATTGATTGTCAGTGGTAAATTGTCCTGATTCTGCCAATGCCTGAATCTCTGCCAAACCGTCATCAGCACTGATAGGTTTTGAATGTTCTTTGACCAGTTTTAAACCATTATAGTTGATAGGGTTGTGACTGGCAGTCACCTCAATACCGCCCAGCGCCTGATAATAACTGGTGGCAAAGTACACCTCTTCCGTACCACTCATGCCCAAATCTATGACGTCGACGCCTGCATCAACGATGCCTCTGATAGCGGCTTGTTTTAATTGCTCACTAGAGTGGCGAATATCACTACCAATGACAATAGCTGGTTTTAGATCTGCCATATCATTGGTTTTATTTTCAATGGCTGCGTGATAGCGCTGATATAAAATCTGAGCAAAAGCCCGACCAATACGGTAGGCGATGTCTTCATCGAGATTGACGCCAAGCTCACCGCGTATATCATAGGCTTTAAACGAGTTGATGGTGATAGCATTGAATTCCGTGGCTGGCTGATAGCTGGTGGTCGCAGAAGTCGACATAATGATAAAATTCCTTGCGCATGAGCAATGATAAAATAAGAAAGTAGATAGCATAATTATAAGCCAATCAGGGTTCAATGATACATTAACTACTCAATGAGTTAGATACATGTCGATATGTATGATGCAGATTTATGCTGATCGATCACTAAGCCTCGTACTACACTGACATACGAGAATGATAAACTATACGCTATACCAAGCCAAAAAATGGCATGATAAATAAGATATAAGAGTATTTCCTATGAGTATTTTAGACAATAAAATTACCGTACCTAAGCCCGTGCAAGGCACACCAGAAGCGAACGGTGAGTTTGATGATTTACTGGCTTTGATGGCTCGTCTACGAGCAGATTGTCCGTGGGATAGGAAACAGACCAACCATAGCCTTATTCCGTATGCCATTGAAGAAGCCTATGAGCTGGGCGAAGCAGTGCAAAGCGATGATGATGAAGATATCAAAGGTGAGCTGGGTGATGTCCTATTACAAGTCATCTTTCATTGTCAGATGTACGCTGAACAAGGGCGTTTTGATATGAGTGATGTCATTACGACTTTACAAGAAAAGCTGGTTCGCCGTCACCCTCATGTATTTGAAGCCGAAACGCTCAAGGACGATGCCGCAGTAAAAATACGCTGGGATGAAATTAAAGCGGAAGAGCAACAGGCACGCGAAGCACGAGGTAAGTCAAAACGTCGCTTAGATAACGTAAAAGCCGGTAGTGCTCTCATGCAGGCACAAAATGTACAAAAACAAGCGTCAACGCTGGGTTTTGATTGGGACGGTGTTACTGGTGCCGTCGAAAAGCTAGACGAAGAGATTGCCGAGCTAAAGCATGAGCTAACAGATAAATCTATAGTCGAGATCAAAGCCAATATCAGAGAGGTAGAAAAGGAATTAGGCGATTGCATGTTTGCGCTCGTCAATGTCGCACGTAAACTAAACCTTGATGCAGAAGCCGCTACCTTAACCTGCGTACATAAATTTAAATCACGTTTTGGTTATATTGAGGAGCAATTAGCATTAAGTGGTAAGCGTTTGGAGGACAGCGATATAACCGAAATGGATGGATTGTGGGAAGCGGCGAAACAACATGAACGCTCATCATAAAATTTCGTCTCACAGTTATATTTCGCCTAGCAGCTACACAGCAATGTCTATTGTTAGTCTTTTATGCGCTCTGCTGATGCTTAATAATGCCCACGCTGCTCCCTGTTTTGAGAACCCTCAGCGCGCTTACAATTATCTGTTGGCACAAGAAAATGCCAAAATACAGGCACGAGATGAAGCCACCGTAAATATCAATCGTGCCAGTGAAGGCGAGCTGGTATCGCTGAATGGTATTGGCAGCAGTAAAGCCCAGGCGATTATTTTATATCGTGAAATGTTCGGTGAATTCAAAACAGTAGATGAGTTGGCAAAGGTGAAAGGTATTGGTGCAAAAACGCTTGAGAAAAATCGAAGACGCTTAAGTGTGCAAGATTAATAGCGGTATTTTGCATTAATCAATCCCAATATTGACAAAATAGCATGTAAGTAAATGTCATAACACACCCAGCACGTGCAAAATTTGTTAAACTAGCGGGTACATCCGCCTGATAAACGCTGTGTTATTCAGGGGTGGTTAAAGAATACCGGCGAGGAGTAGATGCATGGCCGAGCGTGCCGCCAAGCAGTTAGAACTGAACAAATCTGAATTACCCAATTCCATTACTGAAGTGATTGCCACATTGACCCGAGCTGGGTTTGATGCGTATATTGTTGGTGGCGGTGTGCGCGATACCTTATTGGGTCTGCGCCCAAAAGACTTTGACGCCGTGACTGATGCCAAGCCGCACGAGATTAAAGACGTCTTTGGCAAGCGTTGCCGTATCATCGGTCGCCGCTTCCAATTGGCACATGTATATTCAGGTCGCGAGTTAATCGAAGTGGCGACGTTTCGTGGTCCACCAACGAGCAATGCCAATACCAATCAGGACGGTATGATCCTGCGCGACAATGTGTGGGGCGATATCAAGCAAGACTTTGCCCGTCGTGACTTTTCTATCAACGCGCTTTATTATCAGCCGCTCAAAGGCGTGGTTCATGATTTCTGCGGTGCGCTTGATGATATTGATAATAGAATCATTCGTCTATTGGGTCATGCGCCAGTGCGTATCGAAGAAGATCCAGTAAGACTATTACGTGCGCTGCGATTTAAAGCCAAATTGGGCTTTGAGTTTGATGATGCGTTATCCGATCAGTTTCATGATGGTAATTGGGCGCTGCTTGAGCAGATATCGCCACATCGTCTCTACGATGAAACACAGAAGATGTTTACCGGTGGCTATCTAGTGCCACTGTTGCCACTATTGTTTGAGTCTGGCGCGATCGATAGCCTCATCATTTATCCACCAGCCGAGCCAAGCGCCTTAGTCAATCAAGTGGCCATCAATACCGACAAGCGTATTGCGGCAGGCAAAAGCATCAATCCAGCGTTCTTTTATGCAGCGCTATTGTGGGAAAACTATTTGCATCAATTGGCAAAAGCTAAAAAGCGCAATATGCCGTTTGCTGAAGCACAAATGCATGCCGCTGGTAAAGTCATTGACCGTCAACGCATCAAAACCGCTATTCCAAAATTTGCTGAGCAGTTTATCCGTGATATTTGGATATTGCAGCCAAAACTTGCGGCTCCGCGTAGCAAGCAAATCGTTCAGCTCTCTGAGCATCCGCGCTTTCGTGCGGGTTTTGACTTCTTATTATTGCGTGAGCAATGCGGTGATGCTGAGCATCCATTGTCAGAGTCGACGAATGGCATGGGCGAGTGGTGGCAGACGTATCAGACATTGTCTGAGCGAGAGCAGCAGCAAGCGATTGAAGCGTTCGACGAAAATATTCGCCGCGGTGCCTATAAAAAAGGGCAACGTAGCCGCGGACGCAACCGCCAAAAACCAGAAGCAAATATCACTGATCACTCACCATCTAATCAGAACAGTGCAAAACAAAGTAAAGCCAATACTAGTACTGATAAAGGTAGGAATGATCAGACAATGGTAAATGACCCATCAAATATCCCAGCACGTCGTCGTCGCGCTGCCAGTCAGACCAAAAACACTGGTAAAGAATATGATACGCAGCAAGTCAAGCAAGACAGTAATGAGCTTGCTCAGCTACAGCAGCTATCGCTTGCCAGTAATAACCAAGCGACAAACAAAGGCCATCACTCTAAACCTGCGCCACTGTTCGTTATAGAGCACGAAAAAGTTGTGCCACCGCTACAAAAGCAACTATTAGATGAGCAAGCATCGCAGCCGAAGCGCAAGAATGCACCTGTGCAAACGGATAAAGCTGATCATTCAGATAGTACTCAGTTGTCTAAAGCTAATTCGTCAGAGGTTAAGGCAACATCTGATCAGGTAAAACCAACTCGCTCAATCGCCAGATCGCCAGCGCTTGTCAGTATGAATAACGAGCCGATTCCGCACAAGCGTCGCCGTCGTCAGCCTACTGTTGATAGTACAAATAGTGTCGAGTTGCAAAGCAAAGCTGATAAAGAACAATCAACAGCGAAGTATGCGAGAAAAGCACTTAAGTCAGTAGCGTCATCAGCTAGTCCAGCTGATACTACAGAAGCAAAAACTGTAGCGCGTGAAGGGACAAAGAAAGCGGCTACACCAACAAAGGTCAAGAAACCAGTCAAAGCAAAGACTGAGCAAGTTAATAGTAATCAAGCGCCTGCTGTTAAAGTGACCGATGATAAAGGCCCTGTGCCATCAAAACGCCGTCGCCGTCAGCCTAGTACTGACAGTGCCTGATATGAATAACAGTATGAATGATAGTCACTGGGTTACCTGTTATGTGGGCCTAGGTAGCAATCTATCTAATGAGTTGGGCTCGCCTATAGACCATTTGCAGCAAGCGCTTGAAAGCATGAAAAAGAGTGAGAAAATACGCGAAATTAGCGTGTCTTCTTTTTATGCGTCAGCGCCAATGGGTCCACAAGACCAGCCAGACTTTATCAATGCGGTTGCTGGGTTTGAAACGGTAATGACGCCTTTTGAGCTGCTTAGTTTTTGTCAGCAGTTAGAAAGCATGGCCAAGCGGGCACGTTTGCGCCGCTGGGGTGAGCGTAGTCTAGATGTCGATATTTTACTATATGGTGATATGCAGATTGCCGAACCACAGCTAACGGTTCCGCACGTTGGACTATGCGAGCGTAATTTTGTATTAATACCACTGCGAGAGTTAGCGCCACATTTGACTATCGTAGAAACACCAATAGCTGATTACCCACAAAGTCATGATTGGACAGGCTTAAAATTATTATCAAACGACTGATCTGCAGTGGCTTATCATAACTGATTAAGTATCAGATACTTTTTATGATAGCTCACTAACGCTCGCTAAAATGATAGACATTGATAATTAAAGGCATTGCAAGTTAATTGAGGGTCATATGACAACATTATCTACGTTGAATAAATTTAAAAAAGAGGGTACTAAGTTTACTTGCTTGACGTGCTATGACTCAATGTTTGCACGGATGATGGATAAGGCACAGATCGATACGATTTTGATTGGTGATAGTCTAGGTATGGTCGTGCAAGGCCATGACTCAACACTACCTGTAACCGTCAATGATATGGCCTATCACACAGCCAATATCGCTCGTAGTAATAAACACGCTTTGATATTGGCTGACCTGCCGTTCATGAGTTATGTGACGTTGCCAGAAGCCATTGCCAATAGCCGCCAATTGATGCAAGCAGGGGCGCATGTGATTAAGGTCGAAGGCGGTAGTGAGCTCTGTGAATTGGTGACGACTTTAGCGCAAGCAGGAACGCCTACTTGTGTACATCTTGGTTTGACTCCGCAATCGGTCAATGTCTTTGGCGGCTATAAGATTCAAGGCCGCGGTGACGAAGCGGCTGACAAATTGCTCGCTGATGCTAAGGCAGTGGTTGATGCTGGTGCAGCGCTTTTGGTGCTAGAGTGTGTGCCGGCAGCACTTGCCAAAACAGTGACAGATGCTGTTGCTGTACCAGTCATTGGCATCGGTGCAGGCGCAGATACTGATGGTCAGGTACTGGTGATGCATGACATGTTGGGCATGGTACACGGTCGTGTGCCACGTTTTGTACATGACTTTTTGACCGATGAGCGCAATCATGCACGCAGTATTGAAGGGGCTTTTGCGTTATATCAGCAATCAGTACGTGAGGGCAGCTTTCCAACTGAACAGCATCAATTTAGCTAATCTATTTGAGCTTTCAAATATCAGAATATTGAAATATAAGAAAAACTACCATGTCTCCAATTATTTATCATGATATCCCATCACTACGTGCAGCGCTTCAGCCTTATCGTGGTCACCAAATTGACAAACAAGACCGTCAGCAGCGTATTGCGTTAGTACCAACAATGGGTAATCTGCATCAGGGTCATATAGAGCTGGTAAAAATTGCTAAACAGCATGCGGATATCATCGTCGTTAGTATTTTTGTCAATCCTACTCAGTTCGGTGTGGGCGAGGATTTTGATAGTTATCCGCGTACACTAGACGAGGATGTGGCTAAGCTTGCCACTGTTGGTGCAGATTATGTGTTTGCGCCAAGCGTTGATGCGATGTACCCAGTATTACCACCACCGACTACTGTATTAGCTGGCGCTATTAGTAGCCAACTATGTGGTCAATCACGTCCTGGTCATTTTGATGGCGTTGGTATCGTTGTCTCTAAGCTTTTCAACATTGTGCAACCAGATGTGGCGATATTTGGCCAAAAAGACTATCAGCAGCTGGCTATTATTAAGCAGTTGGTGCGTGATTTGAGCTACCCAATTGAGATTATTGGTGCACCTATTATTCGTGCTGATGATGGGCTAGCGCTCTCCTCACGTAATCAATACTTAACCGAATCTGAGCGACAAGTTGCGCCTATACTGCATCGAGAGCTACAAGATTTGGCAGAGCAGTTGAAAGGTGGTGGTATTAGTCAGCAAGCGTTTGAATCATTACTAAAAGACAAGCGTACACGCATTAGTGATGCAGGTTTCACGATCGATTATCTAGAAGTAAAAACTGAAGCGCTGGGTTCTGTCGTAAGTGACTCTACAACTTTCAATATAGAAAATAAAAACATTGTTATTTTGGTTGCAGCATGGCTGGGACGCGCACGTTTATTGGATAATCAGTTAGTAGTGGTGGGGTAAACCCTTCGGTACATATTGTATCGGATGCAATGAACTAGAATGGGTAGATCATGGATATAAATCAGGATCAAAGCGAGAATCAAGCCGCATCGACAACGCCAAAAATATCAGCGCCAAAAATATCAACGGATAAACTCAGCATTCTAGTGGTATCAGGCCGTTCAGGCTCAGGAAAAACCTCAGTACTGAATATCTTAGAGGATTTAGGTTACTACTCTATTGATAATCTACCGTTGTCTTTATTGCCGAGCGCCGCGCACAAACTGGTAAAAGAGAGCGGTATCAATCGCATTGCCCTTGGCGTTGATATTCGAACGCCGCGCGCGGATCTGTCCAATTTTGCAGCAACCTATGCAGCATTAAAAGACACTTACGGCAGTCAAGCTGTTCAAGTGTTGTATGTGACCGCGCAGGAGAGTACCCTGATAGCGCGTTTCAATGCGACGCGCCGTGTACATCCACTCATGTCTCAGGATGTCGATAGTGACAATGCAAACCATGTCGTATTCAATCTACCTGCCGCGATCAAAAAAGAAGTTGAGCTGTTAAAGCCCATCTCCAGTCAAGCAGATATCAAGATCGATACAACGACTTTAAATATTCATCAGTTAAAAGACAGGTTACGCGAACATATTGGCATGGACAATCAAATTGTCATTAACCTGCTGTCATTTGGTTTTAAGCACGGTAGTCCTATTGATGCTGATTTTGTGTTCGATGTCAGGATTTTGCCTAATCCACATTGGAATCCTGAGCTGCGTGCCTCGACAGGGCTCGATGCTGAAGTCAGCACGTTTTTTGCAGAGTATCCTGAAGTGGCTGAAATGCTAGATGATATCGATAAGTTTTTGACACGTTGGCTACCAGAGTTTTTGCACAATAATCGTCATACAGTGACGGTTGCGATCGGTTGTACCGGCGGTAAGCATCGTTCAGTATTTATCACCGATCATCTACAGCGTCGCCTCGCTGATACGATGCCAGAAGGTGTAAAGGTACTGGCAAAGCACCGTGAAAAAAGTCGTTGGTAGTTATATTCAGCACTATTAATTTATTACTTATTATTTTGGAAAGCTTTTATGATTGACTGGTCAGAACAAGATATGCGTGTCTCGCGCACAGAGCTCAAAAAAGCCCACGAGCGCTTACAGCAGTTATCCATACCACTCGCTAGCCTCTCAAAAAAGCAGTTAAAAACGTTGCCAGCTAGTGATTATTTTATGGCTGAACTCATGGCATTGGCCGATATTACCAGCGCCAATGCTCGTAACCGTCAGACCAAACGCGTCGGTAAGCTCATCAGCGAAGAAAATCGCCACGAGTTGGTCAAGGCATTGTTTGATGCATTTTTCCCCAAAGAGCAGGTGTCTAAAATTGAAAGTTGGTATGATCGTCTAAATATCAATGATGAGGGCACGCTCAAGCAATTTGTCAAACAATACAAAGCCTCTGAACACAACAGTATGTATCAATTACTACTATGGATTGAGTACGCCAAACATATGCAAGACGACGAGCTAATGGCAGAATCCAAAGCAGACTTGGCAAGCTATATTCGCGAAGTGGCGATCTTGTCGCAATTGAAAAAATAGATATACGATAGTAATATCGACTAGATTTTAGAACGCAAAAAAGCCAATCAATGACTGATTGGCTTTCTTGTATGCGCTGTATAAGCTTGTATATAGAGGCTATTTTTTCTCAGCGCGAGCTTTATCGACTAGATATTCAACCACTTTAGGCACCTTAGCATCTTCACCTGTGACTACATATTTGCCTTGTACGACTACAGCAGGTACGCCAGTAAGCTGATAGCGCTTAGCGCCTTCTTGTGAGCGACCAATTTTTGTGCCAACAGCAAATGAGTTGTAAAGACTGTTGAATTTCTTCTCATTCACGCCTTTTGATGCGTACCATTTACTCAATGATGATTGATCAAACAGTTTTTTGCCATCTTTGTGGATCGCGTCAAACAAGGCAGAATGGGTTTTGTCTTCGAACCCTAAAAGCTGAGCCGCATAAAAACCACGAGCATTGGCTTCCCAAACAGGGTTTAGTGCTGCTGGTGTTTTAAAGAATACGACATCTTTGTCTTTAGTCTTTGCCCATTTCTCCATATGTGGATCAAGCACATTACAGTGCGGGCAGCCATACCAGAAAAACTCACGAACAATAATAGCATCACCGCTGATGGTCTCTGGATTGTCTAGCACACGATAATCTTTTCCAGCGACATAGTCTGCAGCTTGTGCGCCCATAGAAGCAAGTCCAATGGCCATTGCCAGACCAGTCAATGTAATGACACGTTTCATACTTTATCCTTAAGATGTAGGGATTTAGAGTTTGTTAAAGGGTTTGTGTATCTATGGCGCTTATAATACATGATATCTGAGCGAGAAGAATTTCAATATACTTAAGTGACATAATATTGAGGTATCGACTATGATAACGTAAAACGTGGGCGCTTGTGAATCGGATTCTTAACCGACAGTTGTAAAGCTGTTAGCTATTATTTAAGGTATCTTACTTACGCTGCTTTGTATTTTTATCAATATTATCCGCTCATTTATATTTTTAGATCAGATCTCTCTATACTAGGAGTAATTGTCGATAATATGAATGAGTATTTTTATAATAGGCCGTATAACGGCGCTATTACAAAGCAGCTAGCACACAAACTTAGGTGTTTGCCCAGTCTATTCACAATCAGTGACGATGTACTTACGACAAAGAAGCTGCGCTCATGATAATATTGAACACATAATCGTGCACCTTCTACGATAATAATGATAACGACAACAAAGGAAATACTATGAGCTCAGCCTTATCTTCTTCGCCAACATCGAGCGATACAACCAAAAACCGCTTCGATGATACAGTAACGAATACGATAAACGTCGATCCCAGCGAAGTCGAAAAATTTAACAACTTGGCGAGTGAATGGTGGAGCAATACAGGTGCATTTGCAACCTTACATGAAATCAATCCATTACGCTTAAATTGGATAGAAGAAAACGTCAAACGGGGTTATCAAAACGACGCTAACAATGGCAACAACACTGGCGCGATCAAAACAGCAGAGCAAGGGCTCTCTGGTAAAAAGGTACTGGATGTCGGCTGCGGCGGTGGCATATTATCGGAATCTATGGCGCGCCGCGGTGCGGATGTGACAGGGATTGATTTGGGCGCTGAAAACCTCAAGGCCGCAACCGTACATGCCTCACAGAGCGGGTTAGAGAACACATTGCGCTATCAGCATATTCCAGTTGAAGAGCTAGCAAAAACGCATGCAGGTCAGTTCGATGTGGTGACCTGTATGGAGATGCTGGAGCATGTGCCTGATCCTAGCTCAATTGTACAAGCGTGTTATGAGCTACTAGCGCCTGGCGGCGTCTGCGTGCTCTCAACCATCAATCGCAACCCAAAATCGTATTTGTTTGCCATCGTTGGGGCAGAGTATGTATTGCGATTGCTCGACCGCGGCACGCATGATTATGCCAAATTTATCACGCCAGCTGAGCTAGACAAAATGGCCATCAATACAGGATTTGCACGCCAAGATATCATCGGTTTGCATTACAATCCCTTGACCAAGCGTTATTGGCTTGCTCAAAATGTCGATGTCAATTATATGATCGCCGTTCAAAAGCCATTGGTTTAACGCGGTAGATTTGACACTGTAGACGGCTTTCTTTATCCATTGTAATTTTACTAAACACGTTATCAATCTCAAGAGCATTCACTATGAGCCAATTTGTAAAAGCTGTTTTATTTGACCTTGATGGCACGTTAATCGATACTGCCGCGGACTTTGTGCGTATGATTGGTAAAATGAGCCTTGAAAATAATTGGCAAGCGCCGTCCGAGACAGATATTCGTGAGCAAGTTTCTGCGGGTGCATCCGCTATGGTGCAATTGATGCTCAGACATAACGATCAGCTAGAGGTTGGCGAGGACGAGTTACTTAATTTTCGTCAACAGTTCCTAGATGACTATGAGGCCGACATCTGTGTCGATAGCTGCTTGTTTGATAGCCTTGACGCGGTGCTGGCAGATCTAGAGAGCAAAGGCGTACCGTGGGGTATTGTCACCAACAAGCCCCGCTATCTGGCAGAAAAACTGCTCAATAAAATGCAACTTGATGAGCGCTGTGCCGCTTTGGTCTGTCCAGACGATGTATCACGCTCAAAACCGGATCCTGAGCCGATGTATATGGCCCTAGAGAAACTGGGCATCCCTCGCGGTGCCGCTGGCTCTGTGCTCTATGTGGGCGATCATATCCGTGATATTGAAGCGGGCAACGCCGCTGGCATGCCAACCATTTTGGCCGCTTATGGTTATATTCCGCCTGAAGATCAAAAGACGCTAAAGAAGTGGGGAGCTGACTATATTGTTGAGACCCCTGAGCAGTTGAAAAAATTGCTGCTTTCTTCTGGCAAATTTGAGTATTTATAGACTGGTTTTTGGGTAGTAAATCGTCAGTATGAGTCATCTTGAGTTCATACTGATAAGCATATATTTTAATGATTCAACGATAAGTAGTGAGTAATACCATGAGTGACAATATCAATCAGCCAGCTAATCAGACAAACAACCAAAAAAACGTTCAAAGTCTTACTCAACCTTTGACTCATGACGATATTCGCAATTTTGTGCCACCTACTCATTGTCTAGATGGAAAAACTATCTTAGTGACAGGTGCAGGGGATGGCATTGGCCGTGTTGCAGCATTAACCTATGCTCGCTATGGCGCTACAGTATTACTACTAGGTCGTACCAGCAGCAAGCTCGAGTATGTCTATGACGAGATTGAGAGCCTTGGCGGTAAACAGCCTGCTATGTTGCCGATGAATCTAGAAGGGGCGACCTATGCTGAAATGCAGCAGCTAGAAGGATTGATTGATAAAGAAGTTGGTCAGCTGGATGGTATTTTGCATAATGCGGGTGTGCTTGGGCAATTGACGCCACTTGAGATGTATGACGTTGATACATTCGCTCAAGTCATGAAGGTTAACTTTACAGCGACCTTTATGCTCACCCAAGCATTGCTACCACTGCTAAAAGATGCCGATCATGGCTCTATCGTCTTTACGTCTAGCACTGTAGGTACGCATCCTCGTGCGTTTTGGGGCGCTTATGCGCTCTCTAAGCAAGCGGTTGAAGGTATGAGTGATATCTTCACGCAAGAAACTCAAAACACCACCAACCTGCGCTTTAACTGTATCAATCCGGGTGCTACTCGCACCAATATGCGCGCTCATGCTTATCCAGGGGAGAACCCTATGAGCTTAAAAACACCTGAAGATATTATGGCAGGCTACGTCTGTTTGATGAGTGATGCCAGTATTGGGGTGCGCGGGCAAGTTGTTGAGTTGCAGCCAAAAGATTAACAGTGATATTTTTGCTTTATGTGGTCATGTTCTATTTATGATATTGCGACGATTATTAGGTTGTAATCAGTCGTATCTAGCCCCATATATTTGTTATTAAAGAAGTTATATACAAAATAATGACTAATAAAAAACAAATAGGATAAAATTATGGCAGGTGGCTGGTCAAGAGATGGTGCTGAGCATGAGCAAATGGATGCAACGGTCAATGATGCGTTAGAGCGCGCAAGACGCTCATTGCCAACAGGTGTGAGTGCAGAGTTTTGTGACGAATGCGGTAATTCTATTCCGGAGGCGCGGCGACTAGCGTTGCCTGGTATCCAGCATTGCGTCAGTTGTCAGACAGCGCTTGAGCAAGAGGCAAAGGCGGTGGAGCTATTTAATCGTCGCGGCAGTAAAGACAGCCAATTGCGCTAAAAGGAAGAAGAAAGCAAAAGGGCGGGCATTGCTAGATAACATAGCAATGCCCGTCTTTTTTCTGTCTGTTGCTATATAACCATTGCCATCAGTTCACGATCGCAATCCTCCCAATTTATAGAAGCTGCTGACGCTTTGGCATCATGTTCAGTTTCTGTTTTTTCTGTAGCTGTATCGACAGCATTGCCTAGTTGCAAAATGATTTCTAGCCGACTATCAGTCTGTGGATCGATTGTTTTGGTGGTTAGACTACCAGGGTTAAAATTGATCTGCAGCCAGCCATCAGAAGTATGAACCACGCCTTTGATACGTTGCCAATTTGGCAAATTCAATAACCAATTCTGTAAATCGTCAGCGTTTAGTATGTAGTGTGCAGGTAATCGCCATCCAGCCAACTGAAAATCCTGCTGCTCTTCATGATAGCGATAGGGCAGATCACTATTAGCACTAGCCTGAGCTTCTGTCTCATCGGTAGATGAACTCGATGATGGTACAGTTGCTAAAGAATGGGTTTGAGACTGCAAGCCGATCATCGGTTTGTGAAGATGAGTGATACTGATTTTACGTTGATTTGCGATGATATGGCTGGGCTTGTCGAGTTGGTAGTTTAGACCTGCTATGTATTCCTTGGTTAATGGGGTGTTTGATGCGTCTGTTGTCTCAGTTATTAGTTCGGATACTGCCCAAATGATTTTCACTTGTGAATTTAGCTTGGCTATCCACTCTATCAAGGTGTGTTTTTCGCTACTACTTAGTTGATCATAACGATTGACGATCAGCACATCGGAATCACGAACATGCGCTTGAAAACCCTCATGATCACGATATTTAATCTGTTGCCACTGCTCGCCACTCAGTACAGTTATCAACGTATTCATCTGTAGTGCGGTTTGCCAATGCGGCGCACTGAGCTGTAATATCAGCTCGCGTGGATGTGCCAATCCTGTGGGTTCAATAAGCAGTCTTCGCGGGTGATGGTCATTAAGCAGTCGACTGATCGCAATTTGTAAGGGCAGTTGACTGGTACAGCAAATACAGCCGCCACTGACTTCACGCATGGCGATATTCTGTTGCTCAAGATCGTTATCTTGAGAGCTTGCCAATAGTGCACCATCAATACCGATACGGCCAAACTCATTGATTAATAGCGCCCAGCGCTCGTCATTAGGTTTTGTGGCAAGTAGCTGATTGATGACGGTGGTTTTGCCAGCACCTAAAAACCCTGTCACTAATGTGCAGGGTATGTTTTGAAAAATAATAGGGTTTTTCACAGATATGCTCATCATATCGGCACGTGTTTATGAATGACCAAACACGGCCTATATTAAAAGAAATGTCATCAGTCAAAGGTTATTCACTCTTGACGGTTTCTACCTCAGCTTCATCAGGAACGAACACATAGCCCACGCCCCATACGGTCTGAATGTAGCGAGCTTGTGAAGGGTTGTCTTCAATCAAGCGACGCAAGCGTGATACCTGTACATCGATAGAGCGCTCCATCGCACCCCACTCACGACCACGGGCAAGGTTCATCAATTTGTCACGGGTCAACGGCTCACGTGGATGCTGTACTAGCGCTTTGAGTACGGAGAACTCACCAGTGGTTAAGGTCACAACATTGCCATCGCGTTTGAGCGTACGAGTCGATAGATCTAGTGTCCATGGACCAAATTCAACCACTTCTAATTGGTGACTTGGTGCCCCTGGAAGCTCACGGTTCTGACGACGCAACACGGCTTTGATACGCGCCAATAGCTCTTTTGGGTTAAACGGCTTAGGCAGGTAATCATCTGCACCCGCTTCCAAACCTGCGATACGGTCAGCATCGCCACCTTTAGCAGTCAGCATAATGATTGGAATATCCGCATTGTCTGCACGTAGGCGCTTACAGATGCTAATACCGTCTTCGCCCGGTAGCATCAAATCTAACACAACCAAAGAGAAGAGCTCACGTTGCATGAGTTTGTCCATCTGACTACCATCATGGGCAGTACGAACGACGAAACCATCGTCTTCTAAGAAGCGCTGTAGCAAAGAGCGCAGGCGAGCGTCATCATCGACAACTAAAATACGCTGAGTCAAAGTATCGGGGCTGTTGTTATCAGTCATACAGGCATCCTCTTATAAAAATTATTGTTAGCAGAAATGACGAGTAAAAAGCGATGAGTAAAGCACTGCCATTAATTATCGTTATTTAATGATGGATCAAAACAAGCACGTCATAAAACCAAAAACTATTGTTCAATATATCAGCACATCTCAATATTTGTGCTATGGATACTTTAGTGTATAAGATTGCACTGCGAATTGCATCACTCATAAGAATAAATGCTGTATGCGTTTGTTTAACAAGGCTACAGAACGTTTGATATAAAACGTTTTATGCCGCAAAACAGGCGATAATTAACGAAAAGATAAAAAGGATTTTTATTCATGCAGCTTTTGCTATAATGCAAAACTACATTTCTCAACGATTGATACGTATATGAGTAGCACTGATACCTTAACGTCATCTCAAACCTCGACAAATGCACAGGTTTTGGATGCAACCACACACGCGAATATTCACGACAAGCTTGCTCGCGCGCTTGGCATTAAGACTGCTCAAGTCAATGCGTTTGTGAAGCTTTATGATGAAGGCGCAACGGTTCCTTTCATTGCGCGTTACCGCAAAGAAAAAACGCAAAACCTTGATGACGCGCAGCTGCGTGCTCTCGAGAAGTCTCTGAATTATGAGCGTGACATGGCCACCCGACGCCTCAAAATCACTGAGCTACTGAGCACGCAAGGCAATTTGACCGATGAGCTGCAGACGCGTATCGATAATGCGACGTCAAAGCTTGAGCTTGAAGACATCTATCTGCCATATCGTCCGCGTCGTCGTTCACCGGCTGCCAAAGCACGTGCCGCTGGACTCGATGCTGCTGCGCAAGCTGTCTTGACGCAAGAAATCACCCCGACAGAGGCGCTGGCTGATTATCAAGTTCAGTCAAGTATCACTGATGATAGTGGTAATGAGATCGACGTTGACTTTAGCGATATCGACAAGCAGCTTGCTGGTGTGCAAGCCATTATCGTTGATGAGTGGACGCAAGCATTGGGGTTGTTGGACAACTTACGCAATGGTTTTGCCAAAACTGCCAGTATCGTATCGAGCGTTGCGAGCGAAGAAAAGCGTGAAGTTGGCGAAAAGTTCAAAGACTACTTTGAGCATAGCGAAAGCCTGGCTCGACTGCCAAACCATCGCCTATTAGCGATGTTACGTGGTCGTCAAGAAAACGTCTTGGGTCTAAAAATCGAAGGCGAAGACGCACCATTTATCGAAAAAATTATCAATCATTTCGATGTCGATGCCAAAGCGCCAGCAGCACGCCGTGAGTTTTTGACAGAGGCGGCCAGTAGTTTGTGGAAAGACAAATGGCGTCCACATATCGAGCACCGCTTACTGACCGAAAAGCGCCTAGCTGCAGAAGCAGATGCGATTGATGTGTTCGCTAGTAACTTACAGCATTTATTGATGGCTGCACCAGCAGGCCCTAAAGTGATCTTAGGTGTCGATCCTGGTATCCGTCATGGCGTAAAAATGGCTATTGTGGATGCGCAAGGTCATGTCATGTCAGATAGCGAAGAAAAACCTGTCATCGCGACGGTTTATCCGTTTGCCCCTGACAACAAAATGGATGAAGCCAAAAAAGTCATTGATGAGCTATTAAGTACTTATGATGTTGATTTGGTCGCGATCGGTAATGGTACGGCAAGTCGCGAAACCGATGCGATGATTAAAGAGATTTTGGCCGCGAACGCTGCACTTAAAGCCAAAGCTGTCATCGTCAATGAATCAGGCGCTTCCGTCTATTCGGCGAGCGAGCTTGCTAGTGATGAGCTTGCCAATTTAGACGTGTCGGTGCGCGGTGCTGTGTCTATCGCACGTCGCTTGCAAGATCCGTTATCAGAGCTTGTCAAAGTCGATCCAAAAGCCATCGGTGTAGGTCAGTATCAGCACGATGTGAACCAAAACCAGCTCGCAGATAGTCTTGATAAAGTGACTCAAGATAGCGTGAATGCGGTTGGTGTTGATGTGAATACAGCGAGTCCTGCTATTTTGGCACATATCGCGGGTCTGAACCGTAATGTGGCGCAGCAAATCGTGACTTATCGCCGCGAGCACGGGGCATTTGATAGCCGTGAAGCACTCAAAAATGTTCCACGTCTAGGCGCTAAGACCTTTGAGCAAGCAGCAGGTTTCTTACGCATCCATAATGGCAGCAATCCACTAGATGCGACAGGCGTGCATCCAGAGAGCTATGCCTTGGTTGATAGCTTACTCGCACAAGCCGGCAAGCCTTTATCAGAAGTCATCGGTAACGATGGTGTACTGAATGCTATCGATACGACTGCGCTGGCTGCTAACGATGATAATGTCAGCGTAAAAGCGATTATCGAAGAGCTTGCTAAACCTGCACGCGATCCACGTCCTGAGTTTAAAACGGCTAACTTCCGTGATGATGTCAATAGTATCAAAGATTTGAGCGAAGGTATGCAGCTTGAAGGTGTGGTCACTAACGTAACGGCCTTTGGCTGTTTCGTTGATGTCGGTGTACATCAGGATGGTTTGGTCCATATCTCTCAGATGGCCAATGACTTTGTCGCAGATCCCATGAACCGCGTCAAACCTGGTGATATCGTATCGGTTCGTGTTATTTCTATCGATGAAAAACGTGGTCGTATCGGATTTAGTATGAAGCCTGAGTCTGAAAAACCTGTCCGTACGGCTGCTAAGTCTACTGCAACCAGTACAGATGGTGAAAAAGTGAGCCGTCCACGCAGTAATCAGGCGAATAGTGACCGTCCAAATAATAGTCGTTCTGCTGCTGATAAGCGTTCGTCTAAGCCACGTGGTAAACGTCAGGACAATACGAATAGTAACCGTAGCAAACCGATCAAAAACGATAAAGCGCAAGCACCTAGTAAAATGGGTACACTTGGCGCCTTGTTACAAGAAGCTGGCGTGACTAAAACTAAGAAATAGCCAAAATTTATAGCCGTGTGCAACAAAAAAGGCAGCCAATTGGCTGCCTTTTTATATGTCACTTATTGATAGTAGTAAACTGTTAATCATACTATTCAATCAAGCACTGTCATTATTAACGAATGGTGAAACGACGGTTTTCGTTAAATTCCACTTGACCAGGCTGAGTCGCTAAAAGCTCACCACGACGGTCTTTTTTCTTTTCTTGTAAGGTACTAGTAGCATTTGCCGTTTTATTGTTAGAAGCGGCTTCACCTGCAATTAATGGCTGATAGTTTGAATTACTGTGCTGCATATTTGGCGTTTGTGTACGTTGGGTAGACTGTGAAGAAGCTGCACCCGTTGTCGCTGGCATATTGCCGTTCATTGTAGGCATATTACTATTGCTCATAGTGCCAGACTTATCATTCATCTTGTTATTCGATTCGTTCATTCTGTTGTCAGAGTTGTTCATACCCTTGTTCGAATCATTCATCTCGCTACGAGAGTCATTCATCTTATTGCTAGAGTTATTGATGTTGACCTGACTAGACTGTGCAGCTCCCAATTTACCAGTTGGTCCTTCTACACCGACTTGTACATTGCTTTTAACAGAGCTACTTGGCATACGTGATTGCATAGAATCACTGCTGTTGGTCGGCATAGCCATTGCAAGTGTAGGCAATGCAAGTGTAGTACCTAAAATTAACGATAAAATATTCTTTTTCATTATAAAACTCCAAATTCGATAAATGAACAATGATTAAAAACAGCTGCCATATCTATATATAATTATGTCTAAAATGCAGATAATTGAGGACAGCCTAATTTTGGTTAGACCTTACTATAATTTGTAAAAACAAAGTACCAGTTATATAACAGACATTTCAGTAGTAAACTCATTAAGGTTCTAACAGCTTGGTGTATTGTTGTGACGTTATGAAACTATTAAGCCCACATCTCATTTAAGAAATGAAGTAAGCATTTGGATCTATTTTATTCAACAATGATATATTTACCAGTATTTGTATCGATAACAGGCTGCTAAAAACCTTTATCTGGCACACGAACTACTGGAAAATTTTGACTAATATCAATTCGATCAATAACATTGTTTTAGAGAAATATTTTTACTAGATGATGTTTTTTGAAGTGAACTTTGATTAAAATTTTTAAATGAATATTCTCTATAACAATCAAACCGTAATGTATTTTGTCCTAGCGTATTGAGGAGAATATGGCTGTGCCATTAGACTAAAAATCTGTAGCATAATGTACTAAAAAATCGAAAAACCGCAACATTGATTACCAAAAAATACGCTATTAGTATTCGCTAATATGATAGCTGAGCGCTATAAAATTTGCGTATTAAAAAACCGCACCTTGTTATCAAGATACGGTCATGAAAATCATCAGCATTAATAAATCATTATTTAAATGTTTTACATTCGGTTAACCATCGATAACTTCAAAGCTTAGACCTGAATGTTCTTCTAAACGGGCTATGAGCTTATCACCCATCGCAGAGGCAGGCGTCCAGAATCCGCCACCAACGTCTTCTTTACTGATATCTTGTGCCAGACATAATGCTGCCTGCGCGAGCATACGAGAAGTGCTACCGTAACCAGGATCTTTATCGCCGGTAACTTTGACCGTGATGGTGTCGTTTTTAGCTGTTTGACCGAAATGGCGAATATCAAAGTAGCCATTTTCCTGCTCATCCTTAGAAGGGCCTGTGCCTGCTTTAGGCAGAACATGCTTGGACAATAACTCACGGCTTGGTTTAATCATCATGGCAGTGGCAAATCCTAGTAGACCCGCGCTCATCGCGTAGCTTGATAACTTACCTTTGACACCATCTTTCATCCACATGGCTTCGTCATATTTAAAATCGCGACCGTATTCGTAACCGAGTAGCTGGTTACTGCGATGGACAATACGTGTGTTGATACTCGCCATCACAAAGGGCGCCAACCAACGTTTATGGGTGCTGTCGTATTCTGGTTTGCTGACATTGTCTTGACGTACATTGGGCACATCTGTGTCATCGTTTAGTAGATAAGGGTTGGCTACTTGCTTACGGCGTGATTTATCTTCACCAACTTCTTCGAATATCGTCGCCATCGAGGCAATCGTACCACCAGAGATGCCGCCTTTTGCCGCCTTTACGCGCATGTGAATCACATTACAAGCTTCTCCGAACTTCTCTTCTGCTTTGGTTTGCGTAAAGTAAACGCCCAAATCTGATGGGATAGAATCAAAGCCGCAAGAGTTGACAATCCGTGCGCCGCTTTGTTTGGCAGTCTCTTGATATTTGTCCATCATGTCTTTGATAAAGATCGCTTCACCAGTAAGATCGACGTAATCGGTACCGTTTTCGGCACAAGATTTAATAAGAGGTTCGCCATATTTGAGGTAAGGGCCGACGGTTGAGATGATGACTTGTGTCTGTTTGGTCATTTCATCAAGGCTGGCAGAGTCTTTACTATTGGCAATGATAATATCTACTTTGCTCTCAAGTTTCGACTGTAGCTCATTGAGTTTTTCTTCATCACGTCCTGCAATTGCCCAAGTGACATTAGAGCCATCTTTCTTTTTAGCATTGGATAAAAAATTGGTTAAATAGTGAGCGGTGATTTGTCCGACAAAGCTTGTTGCGCCATATAAGATGACGGCATAAGGGCGGTTGTCGCTAGTATCTTGTTGTGCGGGTTTTGCGGTATCCGTCTCGGTACTCATAAGTATTGTCCTTAATATATTGGATGATAATGTGACTTTAAACTATAAACCAAGTGGTCTGAATAAGTTAGAAGTTTATGGGGTCGCGACAGTTTTCATTGCCAAATCTCTTTTTCAGAAATTTTTGATGTTATTTATATGCAACCATAAGACAATCAATAATTTAGCAAATAAGGTGCTCATCATCCTAAATAATATGTTTATAGACACAAGAAAAAAATAAAAGGTGTTAACACTTGCTACAAACTTTACATAATCTACTGACATCATTACTAAAATGCACGTTGTTTAAAGAGAAATATTGCTAGTCTATGTTTGTAAGCAGATATGACTGGTATTAGAAAAAAAAGTTAAATCAATACTATATTAAATCAATACTATATAAAATTTACTATCTGATTTTTAACAATTATTTGAGGAGAATATTATGTTTCGTTGGGCTATTATCTTTGCGGTAATCGCACTGCTAGCAAGTTTATTAGGATTTGGCGGCGTCGCAGGACTGTCTGCTAATCTGGCATACATCTTCTTAGCAGTCGCTGTGATTTTATTTATTGTGGCGTTTGTTAGTCGCAAAATGTAAACACAGCTTATTACTATAAAAATCCAATAAAAAAAGACCCTCAATTGAGGGTCTTTTTTTATATTCAACTAAAGTACATCATTTACTCATTTAACAGAAATATAAGGCTATAGACGTTTGGGTTGCACGATATGCTCCATGCGTTTAGCAAGGCGAATGTCTAAACTAGAAACGCCGCCGGTGTCCTGATTGGTTAGGCGTACCTCGACTATATTGTATATATTACGCCATTCCGGATGATGTTCGAGTGCTTCAGCATAGAATGCCGCTTGGTTCATAAAACTCATCGCCTCAATAAAATCGCTGAAGTGATAGGTCTTGACGATACTATTGCCATCACGCTGCCAACCAGCAAGCTCTTCTAACTGTAGATCAATTTGCTTGTCAGATAAACTACTCATATTAATAACCTTTATTGTTATACGGATTGGTTTATTAAAAGTTATATTGGGATGGATCTCCTAATCTAAAATTGCTGCATACCAGTTGTTTGGGATAAAGGGCGGTAAGCTATACCAAATCTTGGTACTCAGGGTGCTTGCTGATATATGAGGCCACAAACGAGCATTGCGGCACAACCTTTTTATCATGTTCACGGGCGTAATCTAGCGCATGTTTGACTAGCGCTGAACCGACACCTTGACCGCCTAACTGTCGCGGAACGATCGTGTGGTCATAGACGAGGGTGTCATCACGGTCTTGATAGCTGATATAGCCCGTCTGACCATCGACGGTAGTCTCAAAACGATTCGCTGCTTGGTTATGTGTGATATCTAGTGCTGATTTAGTGGTTTGGTTACTCATGATACAACTCCATTTATTATTATCGAATTTTTAATAACTGCCATATTTTCTAAGGATGAATGAAGAAGGCAGATTTATTAAATACTATGTCATCAGTAAATATTTTGTGCTTGGTTGAGTATGTATGATTGATATCAAACAATCTAGTCGCTTACCGTAATAGTCGTTATGACGATTGTTAATAGTATTAATGTCTTTTAATCTGCGTTAAAAATGTGAATATATCACCATATATAAGCTATCGCTTTACGAACGACGGGTGGTAAGAATCGACTAAGACCCTTTGCTGTCTCGCTCTCTGGTGTCGACTTATGTGAGTGAGTGGTGGTATCCGCAGCCGATACCGACTGGTAGGCTTGCCACTCTTGCTCGCTGGGCTTACTAAAGTGATGAATACGTCCTATTACTTGTCGTAGCTGTGTGCTAAAACGCCCAGTGTTGTAAGGCAAATCATATTTATGACAGATGGCTTTTACTTGCGGGGCAATACTGGCATAGTGGCTAGCTGGCATATCAGGAAAGATATGATGCTCAATCTGATGAGACAAATTGCCAGTCAAAATGTGAAACCATTTATTCCCTTTGATATTGCTAGAACCCAAAATCTGACGCACATACCAGTCGCCTTTGCTCTCATCAGTATCGAGATGGGTATAGATGTGAGCCTGCTCTGTAAAATGGCCACAGAAAATCACCGCCCACGTCCACAGATTACGAACCGTATTGGCCGTCATGTTGCCACTCAGTGTGCTCATAGCGCTACGACGACCTAAGGTCAAGGCGGCTATGGCTGGCAAAGCCACATAATCTTTACCAACTTGGCGGCCAATTTTGGCAAATAGTGCGCGAGATTTTTGTTGCATGATTTTATGTAAGTCAGGGGAGTCGGCGTATTCATCGACACTGATCTGAATATCATGAAAGGCAACCGCCCACTCAAAGCCAAAGGCCAACACGGCAGTACTAAACATATTATGGCGATCGCTTGGTGTCCAAGGCTGCTCATCAGTGACCCGAATCAAATGATAGCCAACGTCATGGTCGCGCCCAACAATATTGGTAAACGTATGATGTAAGTAGTTATGCGAGTGTTGCCACAGTGGCGCAGGGCAAACAATATCCCAGTCAAACTTCTGACTGTTCAGATGCGGATGCTGCATCCAGTCATATTGACCATGCATGACATTATGCCCAAGCTCCATATTGTTGAGTATTTTGCTAAAACTAAGTATTGACGTACCCAATAGCCAGGCCCCTATCTGCGAGCGGCGTGATGACATGCGTCCTGCGACAGCCAGTAAACCACGGGCGACAAGCTCACTATAGACCACAGTCGCATAAATCCGCTGAATGTATTTGGCGTCATCGCTACCTAATGAGTCCATCACACCTTCATATAGCGCATTTAATTCTACTGCCAAGGCATTACTTTGTGCTTTGGGTAAAGGCGCCTGCGTCACAGTGGGATAAGGCGTTTGCTGCGATGACGGGGCTGGCTGCTCGCTACTATCTCTTGCTAACGGTGCATCGGACAACGGCGTCAAGATAGGTACGGCAGAATGTGCGGTGTTAACAGGTGGTAATAAGCGCATATATAATCCTTAACCGAAACGGCACGAATAAGCAGCACTGGGTTCGGTTTGATGAGTCATCTGAGTTTTAGCATACAATATGAGTTAACATCAGTCTATTTTTTGGTTTTAATAGGTCGATAGTAAGGGGCTAGTGGTCGTATTTTTAATTTCAGCAGTGCTAGATGTCTAACACCACGTCTGTCATAGCGATATTGATGCAGGTTTGGATAGACTCGTAGCCATCACTACTTATCTTGCCAGTTTGGATGTTTTTGACCACGCCGCTCACTTTATTGCAGCGGCACAACTGGCAAATTCCTTGCCTACAACCATGCGCTAGGCGTATACCTGCATTTCCGGCAGCGACCAATAATGTGGTGTCGCTATCGAACTGCCGTTGCCGTGAGCGTAAGTACACCGTATGCGACTCTGTCTGTAGTGCATTATCTAGTACTTGATTACCACCGCTATCAAAATCAGGCAGTGCGCTACCGAAATTCTCTATAATAATATTGTCACGTAGCTGATTGCCCTGCGGTAAAATGATTTCTGACACTGCTTTATATAAGCCGGCTAATAACGCTTGTGAACCGCAGGCAAATATCTGCGTATCTGCCAAAGGTAGATTAAGTGATAATAAACCCTCTGCACTTAAGTATCGTTCGCCAGCCAGATAAGTAGCAGGATTATCTGTATGAATCAGATGATAGCTGAAGGCTGGATAGGTATCGCTCAGTTGTTGCCACTGATGTTGAAACTGGGCAAGTTTCGTTCGATTATAATGTAGCAACGCCACCTGATGTCCGTCTGCTAGTGCTTGCGTAATAAGTCCTAGCATAGGCGTGATACCGCTACCGCCAGCGACAAATAACAAAGGGTGCAGTTTTTGGTTATTTGGTTCTCTATTATCTAAACTTGTCTTTGCCTGTGCCAAAGTAAAATGACCCAGTGGCATACTGGTATCAACGATGCTAGATAGCGACAGTTGCTTGGTCAAATAGTCAGATACTAACCCTTGCGGTTTAACAGCAATAGTAACCGTATGACGTTGGCTTTTTGCTGACTTAGTAATGACGGCATCATCTTGCCACCACAATGGTTGATTCGCCAATCCTACGATTGAATAGCTGCGCTGATGATAAACCCCATCGATAAAAACACGTAAATCAAGATACTGACCGCCTTGCCAATCATCTGTCCCTTTGGATATCTGCTGCCTAAACGCTTGATTGGTCTCAAATTGCAGTGCGATCAAATCCTCACTCATCTCATATCGAGCAATAAGGCGTAGCTTGGGTGTCGTCAATGACCAAAACGGATGTAAGCGCGACCCGATAAAATCGACAAACGCACGTTGAACTATTTCAGGGCGATAGCCGTTGGCCATATCATCAGTACCTGTATAAATATTATTAAAAATATATGAGAAATAATGACTCAGCTTATAGCCAGTTTCATTGATGGCATACTAAACCATTATTTTTTGCGTTGTTAAGCCACTCTAATATGTTAACGGCTATTGATTAACTTTGCGAAAGTTTTGATGCTATTTTTTGTGGTTTTTATCAAACAGCAATAAGTCAGAATGTTAAGCTCGTAACCTCAGAAAAATATTTTTACCCGCTTTTATCCAGAAACAGCGATACTCTATGACAAAAGCTGCAAAACAAGGGGTAAAACAACCTGTCAGCTTGCAGGGGGTGCGCTTCAATGCGATAATGAGTGAAAACTCATATTCTTTATTCTGAGGCGTCATAAACGCTGTTTTTATTCAGTTTTTTGATAAAAATGGTTTTACTCGCCTCTTTTATATAGTCCAGCGGAGTGTTAATGGCTCAATATATCTACACGATGAACAACGTGTCAAAACTTGTTCCGCCTAAGCGCGAAATTCTAAAAAATATCAATCTCTCCTTTTTCCCGGGTGCCAAAATTGGTGTCTTAGGTATCAATGGGGCAGGTAAGTCGACCTTGCTACGTATTATGGCGGGTGTGGATACTGAGTTCAGCGGTGAAGCACGCGCGCAGACAGGAACCAAAGTTGGTTACTTGCCGCAGGAGCCACAACTCGATGACAGCAAAGATGTGCGCGGCAACGTCGAGGACGGCATGCGTGAGGCGTTAGATGCGTTAGCGCGCTTAGACCAAATCTATGCTGAGTATGCGGAACCGGATGCTGATTTTGACAAACTTGCTGAAGAGCAGGGCAAAATGGAAGACATTATCCAGTCATGGGATGCACACAATCTAAATAACCAGTTAGAGAAAGCCGCTGACGCGCTACGTCTACCGCCTTGGGATGCTGATGTCAGTAAGCTATCAGGTGGTGAAAAACGCCGTGTGGCATTATGCCGTCTACTATTGTCTCGCCCTGACATGCTATTACTTGACGAACCGACCAACCATTTGGACGCCGAGTCTGTTGCATGGCTAGAGCAATTCTTGCAAAACTATAGCGGCACTATCGTTGCCATTACCCATGATCGTTATTTCTTGGATAATGTGGCGCAGTGGATTTTGGAGCTTGACCGAGGCTATGGCTACCCGTATGAAGGTAACTATACTGAATGGTTAGAGCAAAAAAACAAGCGCTTAGAGGAACAACAG